>Ga0206824_10070_pt2 | contig 33539 bp, 29 predicted proteins | sample Alteio_BWOrgCont_82_FD_152874 | JGI IMG/M metagenome (GOLD analysis project Ga0206824, IMG submission 152874) | Enriched cells from forest soil in Barre Woods Harvard Forest LTER site, Petersham, Massachusetts, United States -... | ecosystem: Environmental > Terrestrial > Soil > Temperate forest >...
AAGGAAAACACCTACCAATTCTTCACCCACTTCGCGAGGTCGCTCGGGGAACCTGATGTCGTCCCAGCCGTGGACCAGAGATCGAAAGTGGTATTGTAGCCGCAAAAACCCAGCGAATTTCTCGGGTTTCCACTGCCGTTCGTTAGCAATTGAGCACCCGCAGTCGTGGCCAGGGCCGCTTGATATTCCTGCTCGGCTAAAAGGGCCGCCGTCGAATATCCGTAGCAGTTGCCATACGGGTCCATAATATACATGGGAGTACCCGTACTCGCCCCACCAGCCATACGTGACTGCTTAAAAAAATCCGCCGCGTAATTGGTGTTCGTCTTCTCGTTGGCGTCGATGACCCCGTTGGCGTTCGTGTCGCCGGAGAGCGAGGCATAAAGGAAGCTGCACGCGTTGTAGTAGGTCTGGCTGGTCGGAGTAGTACTGATGGTCGGGTCGAGGATGTTGGTAGACTGAGTCGTACTCGAATTGTCCTGCGGGTAGCCGCCATTATCCGTTTTGTAAGCCTCACAGGCTTGCGTCAACAATTGGATCTCCGCCGCCGCCTTACTGGCAGCGGCCTTGCGTTGCACCAACCCGTTCACCGCGAGCACGAGACTGACGAGAATCACGATGATGGAGATGACGGTGATCATCTCGATCAACGTGAACGCGGCGGAGCGTGGGGGGCGAATCATAGGTCAAACTAGCGCGTTTTTCGGGAAATGCGAGGCGAACTAGCCGCCGCTGTTTTGGCCGCCCATCTGCTTGATGATCTCGATCAACGGCATAAACAGCGCGATGACGATGGTGCCGACAATCAAGGCCAGGAAGACAATCATGATGGGCTCGAGCATGGAGGTCAGGCCCTCGACGGCATTGTCGACTTCGTCGTCGTAGACTTCCGCGATCTTCAAAAGCATTTCCGGCAATTGCCCGGTCTCTTCACCGACGTCCACCATCGAGATGACCATGGGCGGGAAGACGCCACTGGCTTCCAGCGGCTGAACAATGGATTCACCTTCCTTGACGGCGTCGTGGACTTTGGTCACGGCCTGGGCAATGACGACATTGCCCGCGGTTTCGCGAGTGATGTTGAGCGCCTGAAGAATCGGCACGCCCGAAGTCACCAGAGTACCGAGGGTGCGGCTGAACCGCGAAATGGAACTCTTGCGCAGCAAATCGCCAAACAGTGGCGTGCGCAGTTTGATCCGGTCGACGGCGGCCCGCCCGCCTTCGCTGCCCATGACCATCTTGTAGCACACGATGACGGCGACCACCGTGCCGATGGTGTAGTACAAATTTGGCGGGATCCACATCTGCTGGATGAGCCGGCTGACGCCGATGACCCACTGGGTAATCGCCGGCAGCGGGTGGTTGCCGAGCATGTCCTTGAAGATGCCTTCAAACTTCGGAACGATGAACTCCATCAAAAATACCATGATGAGGATGGCGATGATGAGCACGATGACCGGGTAGGCCATGGCCGCCACGACTTTGTTCTTCACCTTCTGGGCCTTTTCCTGGAACTCCGCGAGACGGTTGAGCACCAACTCCAGCACGCCGCCGAGTTCACCGGCCTTGACCATGTTGATGTAGAGCTTGTTGAAGATGAGCGGATGCTGCGACATCGATTCCGAGAAGGTGCTGCCGCTCTGGACCGCGTCGGCCAGCGCATAAATGGTCTTTTTAAGCACCGGATCGCGTTCCTGTTTGCCGAGCACGGTGAGACCACGCAGCAAGGGAAGGCCGGCGTCGATGAGCGTGGCAAGCTGACGGGTGAAGATCATCATCACCTTGCTCTTCACCGTCTTCTTCTCGAAGAGCACGATGCCGCCACTTTTTTGGGCCTTGGGTGCGGCGATGGCCTTGGCCTGCTTGCCCGCGGCCTTGTTGCTTTTCGCGATCGCCTTGCCCTTGCCCTCCTCGACGACGCTGGTGGGAAAATATCCTGCTTGGCGCAACTGCCCGACAGCTTCATTCGATGAGGGAGCATCGATGACTCCCGTGGATTCCTGTCCGCGTTGGTCCAGCGCGATGTAATTAAATCGAGGCATGGCGTTTTGGGGGTCGGTGGTTTCTTAGAAACAAAAGAAAGCTGAGGATCGAGAGAAGTCGATAAAGAATTTCAGGTGTACTTCAGGATTTCTTCGATCGTGGTTTCGCCTTCGTAAATGCAGCGCAGCCCGTCCTGGCGCAGCGTGGTCATCCCGAGCTCGATGGCCTTTTGTTTGAGGACCACCGAGGGCGCGCGTTTGTTGATCAATTCACGGATCGGATCGGTGATGTCGAGCAGTTCGTAGATGCCCTTGCGCCCTTTGTAACCGGTGTGATTGCAGGTATCGCATCCCGCCCCGTAGTAGAAGGTCTTGTCGCCGATTTCATGCGGCGAAAGCCCCAATTGCGCGAGGGTAGTCTCGGTCGGCTCATAGGGGGTGCGGCAGTTCGGGCAAATCTTGCGGATCAGCCGCTGCCCGAGCACACCTTCGAGCGACGAAGAAATCATGAATGGCTCGACTCCCATATCAATGAGACGGGTGACGGCGCCGGGGGCGTCGTTGGTGTGCAGCGTAGTGAAGACCAGGTGTCCGGTGAGCGAAGCCTGAATGGCGATCTGTGCCGTCTCCACGTCGCGCGTTTCACCGACCATGATGCGGTCGGGGTCCTGGCGCAGAAAGGCCCGCAGGGTGCGCGCAAAAGTAAGCCCGATGCCCTCATTCATGGGAACCTGAATGATGCCTTCGATATCATATTCGACCGGGTCCTCCGCGGTCAGCACTTTCGAATCGATCGTATTGATCTTGTTCAGGCAGGCGTAGAGCGTGGTGGTCTTGCCGGAGCCGGTGGGGCCGGTCACGATGAAGATGCCATTTGGTTTCTCGATCGTGGTGAGCAGATAATTGTAAATGTAATCGGGCATCCCCAGCGACTCGATGTTCAAGTTCACCGTGGTGCGATCGAGCACACGAAGTACGACCGACTCGCCAAACTGCGTGGGCAAGGTCGAGACACGCAGATCGACCTGCCGACCCGCGATGTTCTTTTGAATACGCCCGTCCTGCGGCAACCGCCGCTCGGCGATGTTCAAGTTTGACATGACCTTCACGCGAGAAATGACCGGCAGCGCCAGGTGCCGTGGTGGCGGCGACATCTCGTAGAGCGCGCCGTCCACGCGGTAGCGAATCTTGAACTCGCTTTCGAACGGTTCGAAATGAATGTCCGACGCCCGATCCTGAATGGCCTGGTAAAGGATCAGATCCACGTAGCGGATAATCGGCGTGGCGTTGGCCTCGGCCTCGAGGCTCTTCATATCGATGGCGCTACCGTCGCCCATCAACTCCACCTCACCACCGAGCTGCTTGAGGATTTCATCCATGCTCCCGATGTCCGTGCCGTAAGCCTTCTTGATCAGATCATCGATCTGATGCATCGGCGCGACAATCGGCTGGATTTCCTTGCCGAGGGCAAACCGCAAAGCTTCAGGCGTTTCGGGATTCAGCGGATCGGCCAGAACCACTTGCAACGTCCCCGCATCGACACCGATTGGGAAGACGCGATGCATCAATGCCAGCCCTGCCGGAATGAGTCGAACGATTTCCGTCGGCGGCTCATACCCGGTAAGATCGACAAATTCCAGGCCGAGATAGGCCGCGATCGTTTCGTAGAAATGCTTCTCGTCGGTAATCTCGAAGTCTTTCAGGACGTCGACGATCGATTTGCCGGTCTGGCCCATTTCCTGGAGGATGTCTTCCACCTGGGCCTGTTCGACGACCCCTTGTTCAACGAGGATTTCGAGGACTTGTTTGGGATGATTCATGAGTTCCGGAGGTTACCGTTTGGTGGGCTTCTGGGTGGCGGGCGTCTGAGTGCCGATCAACTGAATGGCGGCCTGCTGATCCTGCGCTTTGCCCAGCACCTGCTCGTAGCTGATCCGACCGTTAAGGTAGTGCTGCACGAGCGAAGTCTCCAGCGACACCATCCCGTATTTAGAGCCGGTCAAAATATCGTTGGGGATGCGGAAGGTCTTGTTGTCGCGGATCAACGCGGCGATCGAAGGGGTGTTGATCATGACCTCGAAGGCCGCGACGCGTCCTTCACCATCCTGCCGCGGAAGCAGGATTTGCGAGATGACCGCCTTCAAATTGCCCGCCAATTGCACGCGAATCTGATCCTGCTGCGACGCGGGGAAGGCATCGATAACGCGGTCCACGGTGCGCGCCGCGCCAGTGGTGTGCAGCGTCGAGAAAACGAGGTGCCCGGTTTCCGCCGCGGTAATGGCAGTCTCCATCGTCTCGAGGTCGCGCATTTCACCGACGAGGATGACGTTCGGATCCTGGCGCAGCGCCCGGCGCAAACCTTCGGCAAAACTCGGCACATCGATGCCGACTTCCCGCTGGTTGATGATCCCGAGCTTGTGCGAATGAAAATACTCTATCGGGTCCTCGATGGTCATGATGTGCCCGGGCGTTTTGCTATTGATCACATCGAGCATCGCCGCGAGCGAGGTCGTCTTGCCTGAGCCCGTCGGACCGGTCACGAGAATCAATCCACGCGGCAAAAACAGCACCTCCTCGACCGAGGGTGGCAGACCGATTTCCTCCAGCGTCATCATCTTTTTGGGGATGGTGCGTAGGGCCATGGTGAGATTGCCCTTCTGCCGGTAGACGCTGCCGCGAAAACGATCCTGCCCCCGGAACGAAAAGGCGAAATCGACGCTGCCGTGCTCGGCCACCCGCTGGAGATTGGAATCGCTGGTCACGGAACGCGCGAGGAGTTCTGTGTCCTCGGGGGTGAGGGGCGGCAGGGTGAGTTTCACCAGGCGGCCATTCAGTCGCAGCGCCGGCGGCGCGCCGACCGTGAGGTGCAAGTCGGAAGCGCCTTCGTCCACGACCAGCCGCAGCAGGTCCTCCATGGGTGGTATCTTCTGCATGGGTTACCGGATCGTTTTAGTTCGCGTCGGACATGGTCGCGCCGATGACTTCTTCGGCCGAAGTCAGGCCGGAGAGCACCTTGCGAATGCCGTCTTCACGCAGAGTCCGCATCCCCATCTCGCGGGCGCGTTTGCGCAATTCGATGGTCGAGGCTTTCTCGTTGATCATGTGCCGTACTTCATCGTCGATCTGGAAGATTTCGAAGATGCCCATCCGGCCCTTGTAACCGAGGTGCTTGCAAGCGTCGCAGCCGACCCCTTTCATCACCGTGGCCTCGGCGAGTTGCGAGGAATCAAGGCCCAGCGAGGCCATTTCCGCTTCGGTCATCTCATACGGTTCCTTGCATTTCTGGCAGAGCTTGCGGACGAGCCGCTGGGCCATGATCGCGCGCACCGCCGAAGAGACGAGGAAAGGTTGCACACCGATGTCGACGAGACGGGCGACGGCACTCGGGGCGTCGTTGGTGTGGAGCGTCGAGAAGACAAGGTGACCGGTGAGGGATGCGTTGATGGCGATGTTCGCCGTCTCGAGGTCACGAATTTCCCCGATCATGATGATGTTCGGCGCCTGGCGGAGCATCGAACGCAAGGCCGCGGGGAAGGTCATCCCGATGTCCGCATTGACCTGCACCTGATTGATGCCGGACATTTGATATTCGACCGGGTCCTCGACGGTGATGAGCTTTTTGTCGGGTTTGTTGATGTAATGCAAGCACCCGTAAAGCGTTGTCGTCTTGCCGGAACCGGTCGGTCCCGTGACCAGCAAAATGCCATCGGGCAGGGTGAGGAGCCGCTCGAAAATTTCCTGGTCGTCGGAAAGGAAACCCAGTTGCGGGAGGCCGAGCGAGAGCGACGATTTGTCGAGAATACGCATGACCACGCTCTCGCCGTGGTTCGTCGGGATGGTCGAGACGCGCAGGTCGATCTGCTTGCTCTTGCCCATTTTCACCTGGATGCGTCCGTCCTGTGGCAGGCGCTTTTCGGCGATCGACATCGAACCCGTCATGATCTTCAAGCGCGAGATGATCGCGGTCTGCAATTTCTTCGGCGGATTCTGCATCTCGTGCAGCACACCATCGATGCGGAACCGCACGCGGAAGCGCTTCTCCAATGGCTCGAGATGAATATCCGAGGCTCGCACGTTGTAGGCCTCGAGAAGCATCATCGACACCATCTTGATAATTGGCGCGTCTGCCGTGTCACCCACCGCCGTTCCCCCGCCGCCTTCACCCGTAATCTCGAAGTCCGTACCGAGCGACTCCGCCAGTTCGTCCGCGGCCTCATCCGCCGTGCCGTAATACTTCCGGTAGGCCGTGCGAATCGCATCCGGCGTCGCGCACACAAACTCCAGGTCACGCTGCAGCATGTGGTGCAACGAATCGAACGTATCGAAATTCAGCGGGTCGCCGACGGCGATCATCAAACCCGTTTCGGATTCGACGATCGGAATCACCTTGAAGCGTTTGGCAACCTCGCGCGGCACCGCTTTGATCACTTCGTCGCTCACCGAGATGGCCGACAAATCCACATAATCCATGGCAGCGTGCGCCGCCAACGCGCGCGTAACATCTTCCTGGGCGACAATGCCCTGGCGAATCAAGACATCGACCAGCGTTTCCTCTTCTCCCTTTTCAGCCCGGGCGCGCTCGAGCTGGGATTTGGTGACGAGACCCGTCTCCAGGAGGATCTCAATGATATATTCGTCGTTCTGCACGGGGGGGAAGAATTCTTACGGTATCGAAATCTGGGTCGGCACTGGATTCAGCGAGGCTTCAGTCAGCAACACGTTTCCCCCCCAACTAAACGGGGCGTCCCCAACGATGTCAAAGCCGCATCGCGTGATTTTCCAAAAAGGTCGGTACGATCGCGCCCGCGAACGCTAATTGTCTGACGGCCTGATTGTCTTCCCCGCCGAACCCTCAGTCCGTCACCGCGCCCTTGCTCGCCGTGCTCACCTGCTTGGCGTATTTCGCCAGCACGCCGCGGGTGTAAGGCGGCTTGGGAGCTTTCCACTTGGCCAGGCGGCTTTCGAGTTCGGTTTTGGAGATGTCGAGGTTGAGCGTGTGCTTCATGGCGTCGATCGTAATCCCATCGCCATTGCGGACGACTGCCAGCGGACCGCCGAGCGCGGCTTCGGGCGTGATGTGGCCGACCACAAATCCGTGCGAGCCGCCGCTGAAGCGCCCGTCGGTGATCAAAGCCACTTCCTTGCCCAAACCCTTGCCCATCACGGCACTGGTCGGAGAGAGCATCTCGCGCATCCCCGGTCCGCCCACCGGGCCCTCACGCCGAATCACGATGACGTGACCTTTCTTCACACGGCCATCGAGGATCGCCGCAAGCGCATCCTGTTCGTTTTCAAAGACGATGGCCTTGCCCGAAAACGCCAGGCCTTCCTTGCCGCTGATCTTGGCCACCGCGCCCCCCGGTGCGAGGTTGCCATAGAGGATCACCAGGTGGCTGTCCTTTTTGATCGGGTTGTCGAAGCCGTGCACGATGTCCTGTCCTTTCGGATACGGCTTCACGCGCTTGAGATTCTCCGCCACGGTCTTGCCGGTCACCGTCATGCAGCCGCCGTGCAAGAGCTTCTCCTCGAGCAGCATCTTCATGAGCGGGGTTTGACCGCCGATGGCCACGAGTTCGCTCATGAGGTAACGGCCGCTCGGCTTGAGGTCGGCCAGCACCGGCACTTTGCGGCCGATGCGGGTGAAATCGTCGAGTTTCAAATCGACGTTGGCCGAGTGCGCCATGGCCAGGAGATGCAGCACGGCATTGGTCGATCCGCCGAGCGCGATGACCACGGTGATGGCATTCTCGAATGCTTCCTTGGTCATGATGTCGAGCGGGCAAATGCCGCGTTTGATGAGTTCGAGCACGGCGCCGCCGGCCGCCCGGGCATCGGCCGATTTCGACGGTGAAATCGCATTTTGCGCGGAGCTATTCGGCAGCGACATGCCGAGCGCCTCGATCGCGCTGGCCATGGTATTTGCCGTGTACATGCCGCCACAGGAGCCGGCGCCCGGAATGGCCTGTTCCTCGATGAGCGCGAGTTCGCGGTCGTCAAGCTGGGCATTGGCATGGGCGCCCACCGCCTCGAAGCAGCTCACGATGTCGAGATTCCGCCCGGCGAATTGTTCCCGCCGATCTTTGCGCAGCCGCTTCTCCGCGAGCACGCCGGTGATGCACCCCGGCATGATGGTGCCGCCGTAGACGAAGATGCTGGGGCGATTCAGGCGCGCCATGGCGATGACGCAGCCCGGCATGTTTTTGTCGCAACCGCCAATGGCCACCAGGCCGTCGAAGCCCTCGCATCCCACGACCGTCTCGATCGAATCGGCGATGACCTCGCGGGAGACGAGCGAATACTTCATGCCCTCGGTGCCCATGGAAATGCCGTCGGAGATCGTGATCGTTCCGAAGATCACCGCCTTGCCCCCTGCGGCGTTCGCGCCGGCCTCGGCCTGCCGCGCGAGTTGATCGATGTGCATGTTGCACGGCGTCACCATCGACCAGGTGCTGGCGATGCCGACCTGCGATTTCTTGAAATCTTCGCGGGCGAATCCCACCGCGTGCAGCATCGCGCGACTGGCCGAACGCTCATAGCCATCGACCATGAGCTTCGAATAGGCGCGGTGGAGGCTGGCGCCATTGGAGGCAGGCGCTTTTTTGGACGGGGCTTTGGCGGTGGTGCTCATAAACAAATGGACGGCGAGCCTAAGCGGGATCGGCGGCACTTGGCAAGGAGCGGGAAGACCGGAATGGAATGACAACTGGTGCGTTCTGCGCGAGAGGTGTTACCTCATGCATCCGATGAACCCAACGGAGCCGATGCTGTCGATGGAACCGATGCGGCTTTTCCAACCATGACGACTATCAAAATCCCGCTCGGGGCTGAGGAACTCTCCCTTCCCCTGCCGGACGGCTGGACCGTGGTCGGCACGGTGCGGCCGGTTTCGCATCCGAAGCTCGCCCATGTCGGTGGCCGGCTCGTGGACGCCCTGGACCACCCGATTGGCAGCTCCGGCAGCACCACCGCCGTACCGCTGCGCGATCGAGACTTACGCCACAAACGCATTGTTCTGTGCGTGGACGACATCAGCCGTCCGACCCCCACCCGGGTCTTTTTTGGCGCGCTGCTCGATTACCTCCTCGCTCACGGGGCCACGCCGGCAAATATGAGCATCCTCTTCGGCTTGGGCGTGCATCGCGATATGACTCCCGAGGAAGCCCGACATAAGCTGGGCGCCGTCGATCTGCGCGGAATTCCGTGGCACAATCATGCCTTCCACGACGAGAGCCAGCTTGCGCACCTGGGCACCACTTCGAGGGGGACCCATGTGTCGGTCAATCATCGTCTCGTCGCGGCCGATCTCATCATTACCGTCGGCGCCATCGAGCCGCATCTCCTGCTCGGCTTTGGCGGCGGTTGCAAGATGATCATCCCCGGTCTCGCTTCCGCGCAAACCATCGCGGAAAACCACATGCAGGGCGTCAGCCCGGACAAATACAACTACGTCGGTACCTCGGAGAGTCCCATGCGCCTGGATTTGGAGGAAGGCGCGAAGATGCTGGGCAAAGAGATCTTCATCGTGAATGCCGTCATGAACGAGGAAATGGAAATCTGCCAGTTTTACGCCGGCGACCCGATCCGGGCGCATCGGGAGGGCATCGAATTTTCCCGGTCTCTTTGCGAACGGCCGGTGGCAGGCCCGGTCGATGTCGTCATCACCGCGTCCAACCCGATGAACGCCGATCTCCGACAGGCCATGAAGTGTGTCGGCAATACACAGGAAAGCGTGCGCCCCGGCGGGCTGATCATTGGCTTGCTCGAGTGCCGGCACGGCATCGGTGATGTGACCGTGCCGCCGAAGTCGCTCCCCAATGGATTGCTGCGTTTCGTGCTCAAGACCATCGGCCGCAAGCATGTGCTGGGGTTTATCGACACGTTCAGAAAGGACGCAGGTATCGAGGAAAGATTTCTCTCCCACTTTTCGGCGCAACTGGCTTTGCGGAACCAGATTTTCGTCTACGCCCCCACGCTGCCCGCGGACACCGGCCGGAAACTGGGAATTTTCGTCCAATTCGCCGCGCTGGAAAAGATGATGGCCGCGGCGCGCCGCTCTGCTCCACGCGAGGCCCGGGTCCTAGTCTACCCGTACGGCGGCGCGACTTACCCCAAGGTCGCGCCCCAGACTTCATGAATCCTTGGGTGTTCCCTTCCCCTTCCCCTCTGCCTCTTCAAACAAGGCGCGCCAGTACTCGAGCCGTTCCTTGACCCGCTTCTCGTAGCCCTGATCGCTGGGCTCGTAATAGCGCCGACCCTCAGGCAGGTAAGCCTGCGGCACGTAAGCCCCTTCGTAATCGTGGCTGTACTGGTAGCCCTCGTGGCCCAAGGCTTTCGCCGCGCGTTTGCTATTCTTGTCGCGCAAATGACGCGGCACCGCGAGCGTGACGCCTTCCTGCACTTCTTTTTTTGCTGCCAAAATGCCGGCGTAGGCGCGGTTCGATTTCGGCGCCGTCGCCAGGTACACCGTGGCGTGCGCGAGCGGAATCTGCGCCTCGGGCAGGCCGATAAATTCCACCGCCTGCTGCGCGGCGACGGCCACCACCAGCCCCTGCGGATCGCCCATGCCGATGTCCTCGCTCGCCAGGATCACCAGGCGCCGAGCGATGAAGCGAATGTCTTCGCCGGCATAAAGCATCTTCGCCAGCCAATATAGCGCGGCATCGGGATCGCTGCCCCGCACGCTTTTAATGAAAGCGCTGATCGTATCGTAGTGCTGATCGCCGTCCCCATCGTAGACCACGGCTTTTTTCTGAATCGATTCCTCGGCGATCGCGCGGTCGATCCGAATGACGCCGTCCTTTCCCGGCGAAGTCGTCACCACGGCAATCTCCAGCGCATTGAGACACTTCCGCGCGTCGCCATCCCCGACCGTCGCGAGGTGCTCGATGGCGTCGTCGGTGATCTCGATCTGTAGCTTGCCAAAGCCGCGCACTTCATCGGCCAGCGCCCGCTTTTGCAAGGCGACGAGGTGCGAGGGCGCGAGCGGCTCAAGTTGAAAAACCTGGGAGCGCGAGACGAGCGGAGAGTTGATGTAATAGAATGGATTGTGCGTGGTGGCGCCGACGAGCCGCACGGTCCCCCGCTCCACGTCCGGCAGCAGGACGTCCTGCTGCGCCTTGTTCCAACGATGAATTTCGTCGATGAACAGGATCGTTTTCTCGCCTTTGTTGGCGAGCCGGTTGGCCGCGCTGGCCATGACCCGCCGCAAATCCGCCACATTGCTCTCCACTCCGCTCAGCCGCTCGAACCGCGACCGCGTGGCGCTGGCGATGATTTCCGCCAGCGTCGTTTTCCCCGTGCCCGGCGGCCCGAATAGAATGATCGACGAAATGCGGTCCGCTTCGATGGCCCGGCGCAACAGCTTGCCCGGCGCGAGAATATGCTCCTGGCCGGCATACTCTTCGAGCGTGCGGGGCCGCATCCGTTGCGCCAATGGCGCGCTGGAGGCCGCCTCGGGGACGGCATCGGGTTCAGCGGCACTGGAAAAGAGGTCGGGCACGGAAGGAGCGGGCTGTCGCCCGAACATCCAACATCCAACACCCAACATCCAACATCCAATTTCCGTCCCCGCCCGGCAAACTGTGAACGAAAGCTCCAATCCACCGCGCAGCGGCCATCTTCTTCATTCCTCATCCTTCCGCCTTCATCCCTCGGCCTTTAATTCCTTCCCAAACTTTCCCGGCGACAGACCATGCACGCAGGACTATCCTGCGGTGCGAAACCTAACCGGAGGCACTCCATGAAAACCATCCTTGTCCCTGTTGATTTCTCCGACGTGACCCCGAAGGTCGTCGAAACTGCCCGGCAATTCGCCGCGGCGTTTGAGGCGCGCCTCTTCCTCGTCAACGTCGCCGAAGCCGAACCTGATTTCGTCGGATTTGAGGCCGGCCCGCCCGCGGTGCGTGCGGCCGTGGCCCGCGATTTCAAGGTGGAACGCCAGCGTCTCGACGATTTCAAAATGAAACTGACCGCCAGTGGCTGCGAAGTTACCGCCCTGCACGTCCAGGGGCCGATCGTCGAAAAAATCCTGCATGAAGCCGGCGAGCAAAGCGCCGACATGATCGTGATGGGCTCTCACGGCCACGGCGCCTTTTATGACCTCCTCGTGGGCAGCGTGACCCACGGCGTGATCAAGGACGCCCGCTGCCCGGTGGTCGTCATTCCGGCGAACCGCTAACCACTCGACCCGTCGCGGTAGCACGTCGGAAACCAGTCAGTAGGGGTTGACCTCGCCGCCCGGCTTTTCCGGCCGATCGGTGAACCGGAGCGTTGGCGCATTCCCTTCGTAGATATGTGCGGACGGTCCCTCCTTCTTCTTGTGGAAAAGCGAGCAGCTTGAAAAGGCCGCCAAGGCGGAGAACAGGAAAATCCGGAGGAACAATATCGACATAGAGAGGACGGTAGGCATGGAATCGCTGGGAGTCGAAGGCATTTCCGGGAAGAGCGACAACGATCTGCCTCGGCGACATGGAAGTCCGCCGTTCCCAGCCGCGACGAGAACTTCTATTCGGGTTTCGGGCATCCCTTTCCTCGGAATGGAGGGGAAGTTTTTTGGACGCCGAAATAATTTCCTTGTTACCAAGACCTCTCAGGCATTATCGATTTTCGACATCGAAATTCGATAATGAGCTCCGTCAGCAAGCCCCTTCAGCGCGTTCTCTCCGGCTTCATCCGGATGCATGTCCTGCATCACGCCGAGGAAGGGAACCTCTGCGGCAACTGGATGATCGAGGAACTCCGGGAGCACGGATACAAGATTAGCGCCGGAACGCTTTATCCCATGCTGCGCACCATGGAACGAGACGGTTGGATCAAAAGCCGGCTGGATAAGGATGGCAGCCGTCGCCGGCTTTACCAGATCACGCCTTCCGGGCGAGTCGCATTAAAAGAAGTGCGCGCGCGCCTGCGGGAACTTTTCCGCGAGGTCGGCGCCCACCATGACCGCAAACCCGCAAAACAACCCCTTAAAAGTTCAAAACAAAGATGAATGAAATGATCCTGATGACCCACGTGCTATTTGGCGTGGGTTGTATGCTGGCGGCGCTTTGGCTTTTCGTGGACGTCATGAATGTCCGTGAAGCCACGGTGGGGCGGATTCGCGCGATTAGTTGGGGCGCCGCCGCCTTCATGTGGGTGGCTTTCATCGTCGGAGGCTTCTGGTATGTTACCTTTTACAAAGTGGACAAGGCCATCATTCTGAAAGGTCCGTGGCCGTTCGCCCATGGAAAGGTCATGGAAACCAAGGAACATCTCGTCATCATGCTGCTCCTCCTGGCGACTTACCTGCCTATCGCCGCCTCGGATAATCTCGTCGGAAATAAAAACGCGCGAAAGGTCATGCTCTGGGTTTCCGCGATTGTCGCCCTGCTGGCCTTGGCGATGGATGGCGAAGGCGGCATCATCGCCATGGGGGTGAAGGTTGGATTGCTTCCGAAGTAACATCCTTTTGAAATCAGATCCCATGGAAAATCCTGCTCTCGCGAAACGCACCATCGCTTTCGGCCTGGCCGTCGCCATTGCCTGTGTCGTCAACGCCATCATCGTCGTCCTCAAGGAGAAGAGTGCTGCGGTCATGAACGCGATGAAATCGGGGCTCGGGCACCATTGGATCACGCACAGCGCGCTGGTGGTGGGGCTCTTTCTCGTCCTGGGTGCTTTGCTGGCGGCCATCAAAGGTGGCCGTGGCATCGAACTCACCGCCGGTCGTCTGATCGCTACGTTGGTTTCCGGCGTGATCCTCGCCGCGGTCATCATCGTCGGCTTCTACCTTTTCGTCGATTGACCGGCGCCAACCGTCGAAGGCTCGAACCACAAAAGATTCATGCAGTAAAAGGAATGCCCGCACGCATGACGCTGACCTCTCAAACATCAAACGTCCCATCGCGGACCAACTCGTCGCGTCCTCCTCTTTTCCACGTCTTGTGGTTTCTTGGCCTGCTCTGCCTGGGTATCTCCACCGCTCTCGGAGACAAAACTCCACCACCGGCTTCGGTCGCTCCGGAAGAGGCACCCAGCGAGGACGACAGCTTTTGGCAACGAGATAAACTGACCGGCGACTGGGGCGGCCTGCGAAAAAAATGGGAGGACGCCGGTGTCAGCATTGATGGCGTCTGGATCGGACAGGGATTCCGGAACTTTCGCGGAGGAATTACGCCCGGCAACACCGCGGCATCGACTTTCGACTTCAGCATTTTGCTGGATGGCGAGAAGTTGCTCGGCTGGAAAGGAGCCAAATTTTTCCTGGACTTCCAGGATCATGCCGGTCCCGATCCGAGCCTGCACCTGGTGGGAGATGTGGAAAAGTTCACCAAGCTCAATTGGACGCCTTTTTCCCAAGTGGCGGAACTCTGGTACGAACAAATGCTCTTTGACGACAAACTGCGTCTGAAAATCGGCAAGGTGGACGCGAATACCGAGTTTAGTGTCATTGACTTCGGTCTGCCATTTTTGAGCAGCTCCACCCAGGTCACGGGGACATTCTTCATGTTTCCCACCTTTCCCGATCCGCTCCCGAGCGTGAATCTGTTTTTCACGCCCAATGATACATTCTATGTCAGCTTTGGCGCCTACTATGCCAATCGGCACGATCGCTTTCTGGACTTTAGCGGCACGCCCTACAGCGCCCAACCCAGTGCGGGCGGCGCGCTGTTCATCGGAGAAACCGGCTTGAAGTGGAAACAAATCGCGGGCTGGCAGGAAGAAGGAAATCTGCGACTGGGCGTGTGGGGGCACAACGGCGTTTTCCCCAAATTGGACGAAGGCGAGAAACGCGGGACGCAGGGATTCTACGCCATCCTGGACCAGACATTGTGGAAGCCGGAATCGACGGGTGCGAAGGGGCCCACTGGCGGGAAAGACGGAAAGGACGCGAAAGAAAAAAAGGAGGAAGAAGATTCCCGCGGAATTCGGATGTTCCTCGAATATGCACAAACTCCGGGAGATGTCTCCATCATGGATCATCACCTCGGCGGCGGTTTATCCTGGACAGGACTGCTTCCCTTCCGACCGCGGGACATTCTCGGTGTGTCGTATCAATACGTTCACTTGAGTGATGCTGCGGATTTGCCGAAATCGTACGAATCGACGCTGGAAGGATTCTATCGCTGCCAAATAACTCCCTGGATCGCGGTGCAACCGGATTTGCAATACCTCGCGAATCCGGGCGGTCAGTATCGAAACGCCCTGGTGGGGACATTGCAGTTCGAACTCCACTTTTAAAGCCGCAACCTCGTTAACTCGGGGTCCGTGCTCCTGCGCACAAAAGCAAAAGATTTGGCGATTGAGGTGCTCAAAGCCAATCCCGTTCAGGCTTCGCTCGGAAATCCTGGGCCGGCTGCGTGGTATTGTAGCCGGGGTCTCAACCGCCTGCCCGCTGACCTCACTGCGGGCAAATTGGAGGTGGCATCGGGAACGCAGAGCAACTCATTGGATTTTCCCCGCGCGTTCCCGCATCCAAACGCGCAATTCTTCGAGATCGACCGGCTTCACCATGTAATCGTCAAAGCCGGCCTGTTTCGCTTCTTGCTGGTCTTCCTCCCGGCCGTAGCCGCTCATGGCGATGATGAAGGCACCGTGCAGTTCGGGCATGGCGCGAATTTGGCGGACGACTTCAAACCCATCCATGCCCGGCAGTCCGATGTCGAGCAGGATAACTTCAGGCCGGAATTCTGCGGCGATGGTTAGAGCCTCAGGACCGGTAAAGGCGGTTTTGGCGGTGTGGCCGCGGCGATTCTGCAGCATGGCGAGGCTCCGCGCACTGTCGGTATTGTCGTCCACGATGAGAATCCGGCGCGGTACTTCCGGCATGGGAACCGGCACGGGCGGCGGCGGCGGCGGCGGCTCGGCAAGGATCGGCAAACGCACGACGAATTCCGCACCGCGGTCGAGTCCTTCGCTATGCGCCTTGATGCTCCCTCCGTGCAATTTCACGATGCGCTGCACGAGGGTGAGGCCAATGCCGAGGCCGCCATGCTGGCGGTCGAGCGTGCGGCTTGCTTGCACAAAGAGTTCGAATACGTGTGGAAGCAGTTCGGGATCAATGCCGATGCCGTCGTCTTGCACGCGGACGATCACTTCCGGCCCTGCGCGTTCCGCCTTGAGCGCGATGTGGCAGCCGTGGCCACTGTATTTGCAGGCGTTCGTCAACAGATTGCCAAAGACCTGTTCGAGCCGCGTGGCATCCGCATCGAGAAATACGGGCTCTGAAGGAAGCGAGAGAGTGAGTTCCTGATTCCGCGCGGCACAACCTGCGCGCGCGAGACTCGTGGCGGCGGTGAGGATAGCCTCAAGTGCCACGGGCTTTCTTCGCATTTCGATTTTCCCTTCGGTAATGCGCGAGACATCCAATAAATCGTCCAGCATCCGGCTCATATTCTCGATCTGCCGGCCGATGATGCGTTGCGCCTGCTCGCGCTCCTCGGGTTCCACTCCGGTAGTCCGCAAAACCTCCGCCGCAGTGCGGAGCGGGGCGAGCGGATTGCGCAACTCGTGCGCCAGCATTGCGAGGAATTCGTTTTTGTTGCGGTCGGCTTGGGTCAGCGCCATGGCGCGCGCCGCCAGCATTTGTTCCATTTCGTGGCGCTCGGTGATGTCGCGCGAAACGGCCAGCAGGCGCTTCGGCTGGCCGGGCACGATCGCCATCGGCGTAATGGCCACGTCCCACCATTTATCCTCGCCACGGAGCGTGCGGAAAAATCCGGAGAAGTGGCCTTCATCGCCCGCGGTGGCGGTGGTTACGGCGGCGCGCGCGGCGGAGCGATCTTCCTCGTTTTTCCAAAAATCCAGCCACGATTTTCCCAAAAGCGGCGTGACATCCGTGATGCCCAGCAGCTTCTGCCCCGATTCCAGCGAAAGCAAATTGCCTTCGACATCGAGCACCTTGATGCAGTCCGGGCTGCTGTCGATGATGCTGCGGTAGCGCGCTTCGCTCAAGCGTAAGCTCTCGGCCAACGCGCGCAGTTTCGTGACGTCGGTAAAATAGCAAACGACCCCGAAACGCCCGTCAGGAAAACGCAGCCGCTGGATTTCCCATTCGTAAGCCTGCTCGTCGCCTGAGTCGGCTCGCGCGTGGTAAAACTCCGGCGACACATAACACTCGCCGCTCGTCAAGGTGTGCGTGAAAATGGCCATGATCTGCGCGGCCAGTTCACTGCCCCACATCGTCTCCATCGCCGTACCGAAGGGCAGGCCGATGAGCGGCCCGAGATGGCCGAAGATTTTCAGTGCCGGCGGATTGATTTGCTGAAATCGCAGCGCGGCATCCAGCGTAATGATGCAGTAGGGCGATTGGTCAATGAGCGTGGCCAGAAGTGCGCTGGCCTCCTGCTGCGCTTGCTCCGCTTTCTTTCGCTCGCTGATGTCACGCGCGATTTTCGAGGCGCCGATGATGTTTCCTGCTCTGTCTACGATGGGCGAGGAGGTCAGCGAGACGTGAATCAGCGTGCCGTCCTTGCGGCGGCGGATTGTTTCCAAGTGGTCTACCCGCTCGCCGCGTCGAATGTGGCCGAGGATCTCCACCTCCTCCGAATGCCGCTCCTCGGGAATGAGTGTGAGAACGGAACGGCCGACGATCTCCTCCGCGGCGTAGCCGAAAATTCGTTGGGCGCCGCGGTTCCAACTCGTGATGATGCCGTCGAGGTTCTTACCGACGATCGCATCGTCCGAGCTTTCCACGATGGCGGCCAGCCGCGCGCGCGCCTCGCCCTCCAGCTCGCGCTCGGTGATGTCCTCGATGGAAACGGTGATGAGCGGCTCGGTACCCGCCGTCTGGGGAAGAGCGCTGGCATTGAGCAGCATCGAGCGCGGGCCGATGCTCTCAAAGTCGTGCCGCACCTCGTAGTCCTTGGCGATCTGGGCGTGCGGCAATACCTCCTCGAACAGCCGGCGCAGCGCGGGGATGTCCCACTGGCGATTGCCCAGATCGTAAATGCACCGACCTTCCGTTTCCGCCGGCTGCACGCGGAAATGCTCGTAAAAGGCGGGATTGGCCGACCTTACGGTGAGCGCGGCGTCGAGCACGACGAGCGGCACGCGTGCCTGGGCGACGATACTCTCCGCGTAGTCGCACGAGGTGCGCAGTTCCTCCGCAAGGCGACTCAATTGGGCGTTCCGCTCACCAAGTTCGTCGTTGAGCGTCGCCAATTCTTCGTTGCTCGCCTCCATTTCTTCCTTCGAGGTTTCCAACTCCTCATTGACGCTCTGCATCTCCTCATTCGCCGACTGGGCTTCTTCATTAGCGGAGCGCAACTCCTCCGTCACGGCCTCGTGCTGTTCACTCACCGCGATTAGCGATTCGCGCGTCGCCGCCAGTTCCTGCGTGAGGTGGCGAATTTCCTCGTCGCGAGCCGATCCACCCGCGCCGTTCTCGCGCCATTTTTTCCACCAGCGCGTGAGCCAGAAGCCGCGCTCCGACTCGGACGCGGGCCTTTTCGCCTCGTCGAAGAGCACCACGAAACCGCCGTCCCGGCCCGGTGTGGTGGGTTTGATCGGAATGACTTCCACGTCCAGCGTGCGGAAGCCGCCGTTGTTCCGCACGCGCAGGCCTTCCGCGCGCACCGGCCCATTTTCTTTTTCCGCCCGGTTCAGCGCCTCGCGCACACTGCCGGCCAGTCCCTCGCGCAGCATTTTCAAAAGATGATGGCTTGCCGCACCCGACGCGGGCGTGAGGTACGGGCTTGTGTCGCCCTGAAATTGCACGATCTCCAGGCCGGAGGAAACGACGACGCCCGGCGGCGCATATTTCGCCAGCAGTAGGCGCACCGCGTCGCGGTGGAGCACACCTTGGCCGGGTTGCCGTGGGCTGGCGATCTCCGCGGTCATCGAGCTCGGCGCGATCGTGCGGGCGCGGGTGGAAGCGGGCCGCTCGGCGGCACGGCGGGTGAAAATTTTGTGCCGCAAATCCGCGGCATCGAAAAGCGTGCTCGTGGCCCCGACCGATTCCGAACTGCCAAGCCAAAGCCAGCCATCGGTCTTCAGCGCGTAGTGGAAGGTCGGCAGGACGCGCTGCTGCAGCACGGGCTCCAGGTAGATGAGCAGATTCCGGCACGAGATGAAATCGACACGCGAGAATGGTGGATCGCCAAGCAGATTGTGCCGCGAAAAAACGCAGCGCTCGCGGATCGCCTTGCGCACGCGGTAACCGCCGCTTTCCTCGGTGAAAAAACGCCGCAGTCGCTCCGGCGAGACTTCCTGCGCGATGCTCCGGGGGTAGTGGCCGGCGCGCGCTTTTTCCACACACCGCGGGTTCACATCCGTGGCAAAGACCTGCAGCCGCGCGGCGCTCCTGGCCGCCTCGGCGCATTCGGTGAAAACCATCGCCAGCGAATACGCCTCTTCACCGCTCGAGCAGCCCACGATCCAAAGCCGCACTACCTCCCCCGGCGGACACGCGGCAATCAGCTTCGGAAAAACGTCGCGCGCCACCGCCTCAAAGGCCTCGGGATCCCGGAAGAAGGTAGTTACGCCGATCAATATGTCCTGGTACAGCTCCTCGATCTCCTCCGGCGTCTGGCGCAGGTGCTCCTCATACTCGGCGAACGTCTCCAGCCGGTGCAGCATCATCCGACGGGTGATCCGACGGCGCAGCGTGCTCGCCTTGTAGTGCGTAAAATCTACTCCCGTCGCGCCACGCACGATTTCCACGATCGTGGCGTGGTTGATCGGTTCGTCATCTTCCACCTCCGCTCGGTGCGCGATGTAGGAGTGCCGCACAATACGCGCGATCTCCTCCGCGATCTTTTCGGGCGCCAGAACGAAATCCACGCAACCGGAAGCGATCGCACTCCGCGGCATCGAGTCGTGCTGCGCAGAGTCATCCTGCGCGAACGTTACGCCCCCCGCCGCCTTGATTTCCTCGAGTCCGACAGTCCCATCGCTCAATCCGCCCGAGAGCACCACACCGATGGCGAGGTGCGCCGAGTCCTCCGCGAGCGAGCGGAAAAAGCGATCGATCCCGCGATGCGCCGCGTGCCGCTGCTGCGGGAGAAGCACCAACTTGCCGCCGGCTACAATCATGTCGCGGCCCGGCGGGATCACGTAGACGTGGTCCGGCTCAATCGCAGGCTCATCCGCCACTTCGCATACGGGCATCTTTGTGGAGTTCGCGAGAATTTCCGCGAGGCTGCTCGCGTGATCCGGCGCGAGATGTTGCACGATGACGAAGCCCATCCCCGTATCCACAGGCAGCGTACCCAGCATGCCCCGCAGCGCTTCCAGCCCGCCCGCGGAAGCCCCGACGCCAACCACGGGAAATGGGGTGCCAGTTCTTTGCAATGGAGAATCGGATACTGAATCGGACATGCCCGTGTAAACGTTGAAACTGGCAGCTTTCCAATTTCCGGGCAAGCGCGCGCGAATCTTGGCCGTGCTCAGTTACCGGGCTGCTGTCGCTGGCATTTCACGAGCCTCGCTGTTCGCTTCGCCGGACGATTGTCGGACTTTGCGGGAGGTGATGACCACCCCGTTAAACGATGGAACCCATAAGTGGCACAAACGGGGTAAGTAATGGCATCTACGGCCAATTTTTTCGATGACATTAACTTCGCACGACTCCCACATAGAACAGCATATAAATTCCCGATGTGGCCACTGATCTTCGCGATTCGCGGTCACTGGTCCTAGAGGGAGTCGCTGCTTCTTTCGAGGCGCAGGTGTCGCTTTCACCGGCGCGGGCGTTGTCGTGGCAGTGCTGTCGGTCGAATATTTTTTGGCGGTCGGCCAGATCAGCCGCCATGGCTGGTGCTTCACGGTGTCGCTGGCCTGATTGAGATTTGCGCTCACTTGTTTGAACTGCGAGCTCAGCGCAATCAACGTCGATTTCAACTCGGCGGAGGTTTCCCGGAGATTCTCCAAAGTCGTGCTAATGTCTTTGTTGCCGGAAAGTCCGGCGGTGACTTTTCGCGTGTTGTTCAGCGCTTTTTCCAGAGAGCTGCCGGGAGCAGTGAGCTTGTCGAGATTGCTGCGTCTTCAGGGCTGGGACTTCATCGGGAGTGGAGGCACGATGGGGGGCTTGACGCATGATCTATCGGAACAAGTGCCGCAGATTGCCCTTCACGCTCTCGAAATGACGTTCCAAATTGTGCGGGAGTTGCGCGGCCCCAGTATGCGCGAGACTTACGCCTTTACTCGCGAGCGCGCTAGCGCGGCGCAGCGCTGGTCGGGCTGATCCCAGTTGCTCGCGGAGATCTTCCAGCAGGCGCGTAGCGCGGTCCTCCACAGGGCGATGCCGCAATGCCCGAACGACAAAGGCGAGCGCCAGGCCGGCGCCCAAGGCCCACAGGATTGATTGCGTCGGGTTATCGCGGACGAGGTCGTCCAATTGAGCACTGCGATCTGGGGGTTCTATATCAAATTCGTTCATAGTTAGTTTGGGTTGGCGATTGGGTCCGGAGGAACTCAAACGCTCTGAGCAAGCCGAGGCACAGCAGCGCCGGACGGATCAGCGCGAAACCTACGGCGAACAGACCGCCGACGAGCGTTCCGATCGGCAGAAAATTGATGAGAAAGCCGACCCCGGCGGCTGAGGCCACAGCCTTGGTTGGCTGGCGCCGCGCGAAGTCATCGGCTTTGTTCACCCATGAAGCCGCGTCTGGCGCCTTGTCTTGAGAAATAGAGCGTTGCATGCACTCACCATTCGCCGCCGCGCAATGTCCCGCGTGTGTACGTTTCCCGCGATCAGCCTCAACCTTCCCAAACGTACGGGTGAAGGTGCGCGATTCCCGGTGGATTGGCCGTCGTCGCGGAGTTGCTCGCCCACCGATCCTTGCAACCGTGGAATAGTTGGCGCCCGATAGACAGGCATGACTCAATTCGCCATCGACGGTTCCTGGAATCAAATTAGAGGCAAGCTGCAGCAGCAGTTTGGCCAACTTACCGACGATGATCTGCTCTTTGTGGAGGGGAAAGGCGATGAACTGCTCGGGCGCTTGCAATCCAAACTCGGGATGAGTGCGGACGAGATCAATGACCTGCTAAAAAAACTCAAAGGTGAGCTTCCCGCCGCGAACGGCAATGGCCGTGGGGGACCTGGCTCCATGAAAGCAGCCGCCACTCGATTTGCCGATGACTTCAAGAGCAAAGCGATCGAGGTCGTCGACGATCTGGGGCATTCGGTGACTGCCAAGGCGGAAAAATTCAAAGGACAAGCCGGTGGGGTTTATGACCAGGCCAGGCAGCAAGCGCGGACCCTGCACGGGGACGCTGAGGAATATGTGCGTCGCAACCCGCGTCAAGCGCTTCTAACTGCAATCGGCGTCGGTTTCATCGCGGGGCTGCTGATTAGGCGCTAAACAGCCTCGTCTATCCGCCTCTGCCCATTCCCGTATTGCCTCTGCACAACACGCCAGATGGGATAAACAAAGGGATTTGAGGGTAAGTTTGAATTCAAGCAAGGCGTAGTTCCGCAAGCGAAGCATAGGCGTCCTTTGAATCGACGGCCGGCACTATTTCCAGCTCTAGAACCTCGACGGCATTCAAATTGACCGCGTAATTCTCGATTTCCTTGGAGCCAGGTGAAAAATTGTATTGCTGGCGGAGAATCTCCTTCAATGGCTGTCCATCACCAGATGACCAGCGCAGCACAAATTCCTGCGTTCTCGCTTGGTGCCCTTCGGTAAATACCAAGTGGATAAGTTCTATGTTCTGGGGTGAATCGAAGAGTAGCCGCAATGTCTGCACGCCAGGCTGCGCGGCCCTCCAACCCGAGCCACTATCAGACGTTAGCGCGTCTTCAATCGGATGTGCGAGGTCTTCCGAGGTGATTTCCACGATGGCCACTTGGTCCAGTTCAATCCATTTTAATGGTTCCGGGTTTTGCGGTCTTGAGCCCGCTGGAGTAATTCGTTTACGCATGTTGTGGAGAAGGTTAGACTAGTTGCTCCAATGTCCTCTCGTGGACGAGATGAATCAACTTCGCTTGGCCAGTTTCTCGAAGTACCATTACACGGCCGTTTTCTGAGATTTGACCATCCCAGGACTTCTCTGGATGCACTTGTCGAATCGAGATTTCTCGAGTTTCCACGTTCAGCAGACCGTAGAAAGGGAAAATCACGGGAAGGGACGCGCCGGAGGAAATCTCAATCAATCCTTTGAGATCAGAGTGCTCCCGGCTCCTCGGCGCAATGCTCTGCACGACGACCGCAAAAGAACCATTCGATTGCAAAAAGCGCCCACCGAGGAATTGAGTCCAGGCTATGCCCAGCCCATTCGGGATCAGTGCCGCCCGTTCGTGAGGCCAAAGCATCTGACTGAAACCCTCGTTTACCTTTTCCTCGTCGATTTCGCCGATTTTGGCAATAAGGCTTCGGGGGTGACTTTCATCACGAGATCGCCCACCGTCGAGATACTCGATCGAACGCCTTCTTTAACTGTCTGCATCAAACCCGGGGCCTTCTTCCTGGTCTTCTTTGCAGCGGGTTTAGCACTACGCTTTACATTCTTAACGGTAGATTTTGCTTTGCCACTGTCTTTCCTGGTCGGGGATTTGACGGATTTGGCGCTAACTTTTGATTTTGGGGGCATGGTGGACGTTACGAATCATCTCATAAAAGTCCAGATCAAACCTGACTTAGTTTGGCTCAACAGCGTCGCCCGGCCGAGCACCTTTGCCGCCGATATTGAGCAAGCCCGCATTGAATTTGGCAAGGTCGTTGATGTTCCGGAGGATGTTACCGGGGCACGTCCGTGAGCACAGTCGTCTGATTGTCCAGACGCTTGGAAAAATCTAGAGGGTCACCCACGCCCACGGTCCCGCGCGGCACTTGGTAAGCCCATACCTGGAAATAACTGAGCGTCGCGCCGCCGTAAATCGTGGAGAACGCGCTGTCCACGGCGTCCTGCCCGCACGAGATTTTGATCCGGCCGATGCGCGGCACATGGAAACGGGCATCCGTCGTGAACCAATGGCCGCCGAGATACACTTCGCCATAAGCGTGGAAATCCATGTGATTATCTGGATCCGGAACCCCGATGTCGGGCAGGTGGCCCGTCACGTAGCGCGCGGGGATGTTGAAGGCTCGATTGAGCGCCACGACCAGATGCGCAAAATCCCGGCAAACTCCGTAGCCGCGTTGCAGCACATCCCAAGCAGATAGATCGGGTCGACCGGAGAAGTATCGGTATTCAATGTGGTCATGCACCCATTGGCTGATGGCCATTACGCGCGGAAGGCCGTGCTCCACCTGGCCAAATTTATCCCACGCGAAGTTGGTTAACTTATCCGAGTCGCAATACCGACTCGGCAGCGTGTAGCGCAAAAGGCCGGTCGGCAGTTCGCCTGGCGAGAGAGGCGCGCACGAAGGGAGATCGTGATTGTCCGGTTGCGAAGAGACCGAGACGATAGCGTCGTGGCGGATGAAATTGCTGCCGGGTGCGAGAGTAACGCGGTGAACAAGGTTGCCGTGGTCGTCCGTGAATTCCTCGGCGGGTAAATTCTTGCCCAGAGTGAGGGCCTCGAAGATGACGGCATGGTTTCGATCTAGCCGAGGTTTCAGAGCCAGGAGCAGCCAAGCTGCACCGGTGGCTTCATAATTTAGGCTGCAACCGACACGCACCGTCGTGTCGAAATCGGGTGCAGGGAGTGGGCTGAGAGGCGAGGGCGAGTGCGTGACCGTATTTGTATTCATGATGGCGCTGGTCGCTATCCTGGCAGCCGCCCCCAAACAAATCCACACGCGACTAAGACTGGACGGGTGATCGAGTCGGTGATCAATCTGCAGTACTTGCAGCGGCAGCGTCTGCCGCCTCTTCCTGCTTCTTCAGGGCCAGGACCTCTTCGGGAGTGGAAACGCGATCCGGGTGATGCTGGTGCGTGGCGTTTTCGAGTTTCTCGTGATCTTTTTTCACATGGTCCTTGTGTTTTTGCACGTCCAGCTTGTTTTGGTTCTTCGGTGAGTTGTCGCCCATAGACTGACACTTCGGCGCTCGAAACATCCGCGGCCCTCTCGATCCGCCAAAAACTTCGCGCCGTCCGAAACACTTTTACGCCGCATTCGGAATTCGAATCGCTTTCTACTTACCTGGAAATGGAGGCGGGTGAGGAATCGAACCTCTCTTCGGTTTATTGCCGAGTTCCGCAGATTTACACTGCTACCGCCATGGAAAAGAGAATTCCTTAGGCCAGCGACCACTCTTCCGCGTCGCCAATGGAAACGAGTGCAGCCTTTAGTTTGCGAATACCGAGCTCGAGACGCGTTTTGATCGTTCCGAGCGGAACTTTCAACTGCGCGGCGATCTCGCGCTGGCTCAGGCCGCTGTAGTAAGCCAGTTTAACCGCCAGACTCTGCGCCTCGGGCAGGGTTTTGAGCAATCGTTGAAAAATCGCGGCGCGCTCGTTGGTGCTCGCCTGATCCCGGCCGCCCTCGTGCCAACCAGCCCTCGGTTCTTGCTCCGCTGCCAGGCGCATCCGTTCCTCAGCGCGACCGTAGGCCTGCTGGCGACGAACCCGGTCGATCGCCCGGCGGCGTACCATCGTGACCATCCAGCCAAGCGGCTTGCCCTTGCTGAGATCATAGGACGACGCCCGATTCCACATTTCCAGAAATGCTCCCTCTACGATATCGTCGACATCGTGGGCATTGTTCACGACTCGCCCGGCGACCGTCCGGAAGAGCGCAATATGCCGGTGGTAAAGCTTCGTCAGAGCCACTTCATCGCGTTCTTGAATGCGAGCCATGAGTTGTTCGTCGGTCGCATCTGCGGGCGCGGTGGGAGTGAAGTTCTGAGTTTGTTGTTGATCGAATTCGTAAAGCATAATGAGCGGCGTGTAATATTGGAACTCCCACCCCTATTGCTTTTACCATGCCACAGCTCATCCCTCTGTGCGCTCCGCGTAAAACGATCGATTTTTGATGTTAAACAGGACAGAAGCGTCACTGGGCTGACACGACCATTGGCTCTTTTCGACGCAGACTAATCACCCAAAAAGCGCTTTTTTCTGGAAGATCACGGCCTTAATCGTGAGATTTATTTGTTCGTCCTCGCCGCCTTGCAACTCGCCGGCGATCCGCGAGGGCGTCTTGCTGTCTTCGTAAATGCGGAATTGTTCGCTGTGCGCGTGGTTCTTCACGACGACGTAACTGCGTTCGCCGTTCAGCGTGCGGAGAGCAACTGAAATCGCTCCCCACTGTGCGTTTCGCGGTTGACCGGCGTGACGAACGTGAGCCGCGCGTGGAGCGTACTGAGGACCTCGCGCAAATTAATCTCGGCGAAGTAGTCGCGAAACAGGTCAGTTGAAGCGGCGCGACAGTCGACGATCAGTAAATCTGTGCTCTCCAGCGTCGCAAACAGGCGGCCGATCGCGTGGGTTTTGGATGTTCACAAACTCGGCGTCGGTGTGGAAGCGCTGCAAAGCCGAGTTCGCGTCGTCGGTGCCGACGGCGCGATGCGGCAGTCGCCGGTCTTTCAATTCAGCGGTCTTTTTCTAACATGCGTTAGACGTAGGGCGTCCAATCTATCAAGGCCCACGGTTCCATCCGTGGCCAACGGCGAAATCGTCACCGTCAAGAACATCCGCGCCTCGGGAGAAATCGAACTGGCAGATGGGCGGACGCTTCCGGCCAGCTATCGGCAATTTGTCCGCGGTTATGCAGTGACCTCGGACGGCTCGCAGGGCAAAACTGTGGATCACGTGCTCTTTGGAGACGCAGCCGTGGTGGACCAAGAGCTCCGAATTGTCGGAATAGTTCGGCACGAGGACCTCCAAGCGATCAAGGAAGACTGAAGGTCCCACCGGCCTTCCCGGCGCTGGTATTCACACCCGTGCGACTACGCGCGATGCAGCGCAATCGCCGCAACATCATCCTCGAACACCTTTGTCCCGGATTGCTGGACGAGGTTCGCGATCAATCGCGGAAGCACCTCCACGCTTCCATCGACCGGGGCGAAGGCGTCCGTGATGGTCTTGATCGTGAAGCGTTCACCGGTCTTTGATTTCAAGCTGTATAGCCCGTCGGTATAGAGGAGCACTTTGTCGCCGGACGCGAGCGTAGTGACTGCTTCGCCACTATCCATCTCGGGGTCGATGCCCATCATCGTATTCAGCGACGGTAGTGCTTCGACGACGCCGTCGCGCCGCCGAATAAGGAGCGGCGGGTGGCCCGCCCCGGCGAAGGACAGCCGACCATCGCTGCCGATGACGACACAGCACGCCGTCATGAATGAATGCCCGCGAACCACGCTGTAAAACTCCTCATTCACGCGGGTCAAAATCCCGCGGGCCGATTTCGACGAGGAGCTGGCATGGTCGAAAAGCAAGGCGACCAACGTGGTAAAGAGGGCCGCGGCGACACCGTGGCCCGTGGCATCGGCGAGCCAGAAAAGCCACCCTCCCCCGTGGTCCAACTGCCGCCAGCCATAGACATCGCCCCCGACCTGGATGAGCGGCGTATAGACCGCCTCCACCTTCCAGCCATCGAGCTGCGGCAGCGGAGAGGCCACGATGCCCTGCTGGGTGGTGCGGGCGATGGCGAGGTCGGCTTCCTGCGCCACGCGCCAGCAGGCCATCTCACGGTTGCGGGCCTCCAACTGCGCGAAAAGGTGCCTCTCGCGGTCGCGCGCGCGCTTTTTCTCCAGGCACGCGCCGATGCGCGCTTTGAGCAAAGTCGGGACGAACGGCTTGGGCAGGTAATCCTCCGCACCCATCTCGATGCAGCGCACCACCGAGTCCAACTCGCTCAGCGCCGAGATCATGATGACCGGAATGTGACGCAACGCCCCATCGGCTTTGAGACGCCGGAGCGCTTCGTAGCCGTCCATCTCCGGCATCATGATGTCGAGCAACACCAGGTCGAAAGTATCCGCGCTCAGTTTGGCCAGCGCCTGCAGCCCGTTTTCGGCGGTGGCGACGGCGTAGCCCTGACGCTGCAAGCGGCGCGAGAGAACGTCGCGATTGGCTTCGATATCGTCCACGACGAGCACGAATCCTTGGGTGGCGCCGGAGGCCAGTTCGCCGGCCGCTGGATCTTCCGCGAATACTTCGGCGGTGGTTTCCGCTTCGATCGGCGCGGTGTGTTCCTCGCGCGCCGGGACGACCGTGGTGGGCGTGCCTGGAGCGCAGATCGAATGAAAGTTGTCGTTGATGAGCGCCAGTAGTTGCTTGCCGGCGGTATGAGTTTTCTGCAAGTCCGGCACGAAGCTTTTCTGGCCTTGCTCCTGCGCCTGCTCGAGCAGCAACTGGGAGTACCCGATGATCTGATTGAGCGGCGTGCGCAGATCGTGGATCAGACCCGATGGCAACGCGTGCGGGGTGGCTTCGCTGGTTGGCGGTTGCGGCTTGGTCACGAGGTCGGTTCCGCGGCGAAAGCCATCCGGCCGGCGTCCCCGCTCAGGAGCGCCTCGATTTTGCCGAGAAGACGGGGTAGCTCGATGGGCTTGGTGTCATAGTCGTCGCAGCCCGCTTCGAGGGCTTTGTCGCGGTCGCTGGACATGGCGTGCGCCGTGAGGGCGATGATGGGGATGTGATGCGTGGCGGCATCCGCCTTGAGCCGGCGCGTCGCCTCCCAGCCGTCGAGCACGGGCAGGCTCATGTCCATGAGAACCAAATCGGGCGTCTGGCTTTGAGTCATCTCCACGCCGCTCTGGCCGTCCACCGCCAGGGCTACCTCATAGCCTTTGCGGCGCAGCCGGCGCGAGAGCATGTCGCGGTTCATCTCGTTATCTTCGATCAGTAGGATTTTGGGCATGGCGTGGTGAAAGGCGTTCAAGGAGAAGTCGCGCTCTTTTCCCCGCGCTCGGGCATCATCATGCCGCGCGGCGTCGTGCGGTCGTCCAGGAGGTCGCGCACCTGGTGCAGCAATGCCTCGTGCGAGTCGCACGGCTTCTGGAGGATCGTCTCGACATAACCGTTGAGCCGCCGGCGCTCGTCGCCAGTGAGGTCATGGGATGTCACCACCACGATGGGAATCGTGCGCCACTCCACGTGTCGACGCACTTGGGCGGCAAACTCGAAGCCGTCCATTTCGGGCATGATCAGGTCCAGCAAAATCAGGCAGGGGCGCTCCCGCGCCATGGATTCCAAGGCCACACGACCGTTCTCGGCCTCGTTGACCTTCCAACCTTCCTTTTCCAGGATCGCACGCGTCAGCTCGCGGGTGGCCGCATCGTCCTCGACGACGAGAACCGGGTCCGGTAGGTCCGCGCAGGTGTATTTTTTGAGGAGCTGCGACAGGCGCGCGCGATCCACTGGCTTGGTGGCGTAATCGGCAGCACCGAGCGCGAAGCCTCGTTCGGGATCGTCCACCATGGTCAGCATCACGACCGGGATGTCGCGCAAGTCGGCTTCGGCCTTGAGCGCCAGGAGTACGCTCCAGCCGTCCATTTCCGGCATCATCACGTCCAGGGTGATGGCTAGCGGCCGAAGTTGCCGCGCGAGGCGCAGACCGGCCTCGCCCCCGGCGGCGGTGCGCACGCAAAAGCCGTCCTTGCTCAGAAATCGCTGGATCAATTCGCGCTGGGCCGGGTCGTCGTCGATCACCAGCACGCAGCTCGCGGCAATAGGCAGCGGCTCGGAGCCGTCACCCGCCGCCTCGTCCGGGGAAATGACCGCCGCAGCACCCACCCCCTCCGCAGCCTCCTCGGCCTTCACTTCACGGACGACGGCGGGCAGTTTGATGGTGAAGACGCTGCCTTCGCCGGGCACGCTATTCACGGTGACGTCGCCGCCCATCATCTGGCAAAAGCGCCGCGTCAGGGCCAGCCCGAGACCCGTGCCGCCGAACTTGCGAGTCGTCGAGGCATCGGCCTGGGTGAAGTCCTGAAAGAGCTTCACGATCTTTTCCGAGCTGAGACCGATGCCGGAATCGGTCACGCGCACCACGATCCACTCGCTGCCATCCATGCGCTCGCGACCGGCGTTGACGGTGACGTAGCCGTCCTGGGTGAATTTGACGGCGTTGGACAAGAGATTGTACAGCGCCTGGCGCACTTTGATTTGGTCGGCATGCATCACGCCCAAGTCTGGCGCGCACTCGACTCGCAGCGTGTTGGTATTCTGCTCAACCAACGGCCGGATGGTGGAAGCGACCTCATCGAGCAACTCGGCCACATCGAAATTTTCGAGAAACAGCTCCATCTTACCGGCTTCGATCTTCGACAAATCGAGAATGTCGTTGATCAGCGCGAGGAGGTGCTTGCCAGCCGCGTTGATCTTCTTCAGGTCGGCGCCGAACTCATCCAGTTGGCGCTCCGCGGCGTCTTCCTGTAGCATCTCGGAGTAGCCTAGAATGGCGTTCAGCGGCGTTCTTAGCTCGTGGCTCATGTTCGCCAGAAACAAGCTCTTGGTTTTGTTCGCGGTTTCGGCGGCTTCCTTGGCCTTCGCCACCTGTTCCTCTGCGCGCCGCCGTTCGGTCACATCTTCCATCGCCAGCACCAGCAACTCCCCATGATGGCCCGCCTGAAGTTTGCGCGCATTGAGCAGCATGACCCGCCGCCCGATGGCCGGGAAGTCGTGCTCCAACTGAAAGTCGTTGAACAATGAACTCTTCGGGACAATGTCTTCGAGGAGAGTTCGTAAGTCGGGAATGTCCCACTGACCGTTGCCCAACTCGTAAATGAGGCGGTTCTCGGTTTCTTCCAGCGAGACCCGAAAGGTTTCGTAAAAGGCGCGGTTGCCAGACCGCACGCGCAACGTGGTATCGAGAATCAAAAGCGGCTCGCGCACCGTATCCACGATGTTTTGCGCGTACGTTTCGATGGCCTTCAAGTCCACTTCGGAGCGCCGCCGCTCCGTGACGTCCTCCATCGCCAGCACCAGCAACTCGGCATGGCTGCCCGCACGCAACTTGCGACCATTGAGCAGCATCACGCGACGCCCGATGATCGGGAAAGTATGCTCCAGCTCGAAATCATTGAAGACGGAGCTCGTGGGAATAACATCTTCGAGCAGGGTCCGCAGGGCGGGGATGTCCCACTGACCGTTGCCCAGCTCGTAAATCAGGCGGTTCTCAGTTTCTCCGGCCGAGACTTGAAAGGTCTGATAGAACGCGCGGTTCGCGGATCTCACGCGCAAGGTGGTATCCAGCATCAAAAGCGGCTCGCGCACCGTGTCCACGATGTCCTGCGCGTATGTCTCGATATCTTCCACCAATGGTTTTTGATTCATCATGGACCCCTAGAAAGCGGCGTCACCGCTCCGCAGCTTGCGAACCATATCCCGCACGCCGTCCGCACCCGCGATTCCGCCGAAGATGATTTCCGCGTCATCGGTGGTCGTGAAAATGTGTTTCATTTTGCCTGGTTTTTGGCTGGGTGAGAAAGAGCGGCTTTGGGATCGTCGGCGACGCTTGCGAGGCGGATGCCGCATGGAGGCTGGGACGGGAATGACTCTCGGGCCGTCCGGCGGCGGCCGCCAATACCACTCCGGCGACAGCGCCATAGCCAAAAGCTATGCGCAAGCGCGCCCGGCTCAATGGAGCCGTGAAAACCATCCCACCCGCTCCATTCGTGATAGCTTTTGGCTATGACTCCCGCGATGCTCCTGGAAATGGAGCTTCGTCACTCACTGAATAATCTTTTGGTATCCGAGTCACCGACATTTTCCGCAGCTCTCGGAAACCCTTCCTGCCCATTTTTACAGGTCTGAATTAGATGATTCAGTGAGCCGCGAAGATTCGCGTTGGATCGGCTACTGCCTTCGTTCATCACCAAAAATTCACTCCATTTGCTTCGGGAAGATGTCTGCGGGCACGGCTGGTAACACCTCCAATAAGCTCTTCACAAAGGCCCGATCCACACCTTTCTCGCCATTCATCTTTGCGGTGTCGATGGGCAACTTTCCTGGTTCCACCGCTTTCCAGATTCCGTCCTCGCAGTGCAACAAAGCCGAGCACCGCTCTGCGACTTGTATACCGTTGTGGTCCTGCGGCGTAACACTGGCCCATGCCCATCCGTTATGCACTTTGAGGTAGTTCACCTGAAAGATCACATTATTCGCCTCCTTGGCGAACGGACCCGCCCGCAACGCATTCATAATCGCCTTTCTCTCTGCGCTTCCACGTTCAGGTTCGCGGGGCGCGTCGGATTCTGGCAATATAGCCGCAGGGATCGGCGTGGGAGCTGATGTGACCTCAACCGTAGGCTTTGCGACGACGGTGGAAAATTCACGAAGAGCAGGGATACGTGCGTAACCCACAAAATTCACATGCTTCTCGGGAGTAGCGGAGTTTGCTTTGGGCATCGTAAAATCGAAGACGCTCACGCCCCAACGCTGAATTCCGTGGTAGCTGCGTCCGTCACTTGAACCGAACATGATGCGTTTGCCGCTCTCTTTTTCCCGTCCCAAATAAAGCATGACGTGCGTGATGGGCACGATGCGTTCGGTTTTATATGTCCCGCTCCAGAACATCAGGTCGCCTGGTTGAAGATCCTTGAACTCAAAACCGTCCGCCTCGGTGCTGACGACCGCGAAGAATTGGCCGTGCTGGCGTGCCCAAATATATTGCTCGCTGGAATCCCGTGGCACGTCCTTGAAGCCTTGTGAACGAAGCAAATAGTATATTGTCCCCGAGCAATCCATGCCGCCCGCAGAGGGTTCATCCGAACCGTAGGTGTAGGTGAGATTCAGTTTCGTCAGATCGAGAGCCGCTTTGATAAGGTGCTGTACGGGGTCCGGTTGCGCAGAAAAATCGGCAATCTGTCCTGCTTCAATCGTCGCAGCCGGTGCATGAGCGGTGCTCTCGCTCTTCGCCGCCGCCGCATTCGACTCGCCATCCACGGCAGCCTTTTTCTTGTTTATCTCGGTCGAGGCAGGATCGTTATCAGGATCGACCTTTTGGTGGGGCGCAAGCCGAGTTGGAGGCACCTCTTCACTTTTCTCTGGCGTTGATTTCTTCTTCCGGAGGTGATGAAACTTCGGCGAAGGTGTGCCGTCAGAAGTCTTGGCTGACGCCTCCTGACCCTGCAAACGCCCGTCGGGCATCATCGTGCAAAAGGAGCCGATCAGGCAGCAGCAGAGAAATCGTTTCACGCCTGAAACAATCTCACCCCCTCGTCGAGACGTCGCGGATTATTCTGAGCGATGACTCTGATTTAATCCTCGTTAATCAATCAACCCAGAGCCATCCTCCTCGGTCTCCGATCAAAAAAGAGGAAAAATTATGTTTCACTTCATCTGGTATATTCTCGTTGGGTTGATCGCGGGGATCATTGCGAAATCGGCAATGCACGCGCACATGACGCTTTTCTGGACGATTGTGCTCGGCATCATCGGATCAATTCTCGGCGGTGCTGTTACCCACATCTTCTCGCGCCCGGCAAACGAACGATTTCACCCTGCTGGCCTCATTTTCTCCACAATCGGCGCGATCCTCGTTCTCTACATCTGCCATCATCTCAAGATTCATTTTCCCCAGATCGGATAACTAAATCTGGTTCATTGATCTCCCCGCATGATGGGAAATTAATTTTGAGAGATGCTATTTAGGGCGGATGCGGACAAGATATCGGCCGGATTCACCTTTAACGCTAACTCTCTGGAAAAGCCGCCTCATTTCGGCGGATTGCCCATGATTTTTGGCGATAAGCCGCCTTTCCGTCACCGCGGCTCGCACCCCCAACGTCGCGATCGCG
>Ga0206824_10074_pt1 | contig 33079 bp, 27 predicted proteins | sample Alteio_BWOrgCont_82_FD_152874 | JGI IMG/M metagenome (GOLD analysis project Ga0206824, IMG submission 152874) | Enriched cells from forest soil in Barre Woods Harvard Forest LTER site, Petersham, Massachusetts, United States -... | ecosystem: Environmental > Terrestrial > Soil > Temperate forest >...
GGCGATCTCCGCCTACCAGCGTCTGCTGGTAATGGAACCGGGCAATCTCGCCGCGCGCCTCGCGCTCTCGACGATCTACGAAAATCAAAATCGGCTCACCGATGCGCTCGCGCTCTTTCAGGCCGGCGAAGGCCCGGATTTCGAAGCGCGTCTCGCGGTGCTTCAGTGCAAGAACAATCAACCCGAGGCCGCGCTCTCCACGCTCGATCGCATCCTGCCGCCGCAACACATCACCCCGGCGCTGAACGTGGCGACGGCCTTCGCGGCGCGCAACGATTTCGCGCACGCGCGGGCCGCGGTGCAAAGCGCGCTGGCGCGGACTGCGGATGCGCGGCTGAGTTTTGCGCTGCAGTGCAAACTTGTCGAGTTACTCACCCCGGCGGATGGCCCAGCCATTGCGGTGCGCGAACTCCGCCGGCTGCGCCGATTCGGAGCGCTCGGCGACAATCCCAGCTTGCTTGCCAGCTATCTCGAATTCGCCGCGCCCCAGGCAGCGCGACTGAACGTGCGGCCAAAATTTCAGGAGGACGTGCAACGGCTGTGGGCGGACGGCACCGGGCCGATTCCCGCAGGCGCAACCCTGCTCGCATAGCAGCTCGATGGCGCCGATAAAGCCGGGGCGCGCACCACGCTGGATCAATTGCTGGCCCGGGCCGACGCAGACAATACGTGGCTGGGAAATGCCGCGGCCGCTCTCGACAAGGCCGGCGACCGGGAAGGGCTCGCTCGGGTGCAGGAGCAGATGACGAAAATAAACCCGCTCGATGAGCAAAACTTCGTCAACCTCGCCCACACGCTCAAGGAGCTTGGGCGCATGGACGCGGCTCGTGCCGTGCTTGAAAAGCTGGCGATGCGCGCGGCGCTCAACGAGGACAGCCTCGGACGGGTCGCCGCCGGTTTTGTCGATCTCGGGGACACCGATCGGGCGCTTCATCTTTACGCGCAGGCGGCACAGTCCGACCGCTTTTCCCGGAATTGGGGAGCGCTGCTCGAATACGCGCGTTTGCAGACCTCGCTCCGTGATTTCGCCGGCGCCAAAACGACGCTGCAAACCGCCTTCAGCGTTCCGGCCAATCGCGGCTGGGACGAAATCATCAACTGGCTCGTCGCCGCGGACCGCGTGGATCAATACGAAGATGAACTCGCGGGTTTCGGCCTCACGCCCTCGCGACAGACCGATCTGCAGCGCGCGTTGTTTGCCTATTTCGAGAAGGCCGGACGGCCGGCGAATGCCCTGGCGCTGGCGGAATCGCACCCGGCAATTGTCCAGCCCGCCTTCGCGAGCCGGGTGCGCAAGTTGGCCGTGGCCGCCCGCGATTTCGCCCGCGGCGCGAAGCTGCTGGAGAACTTCACCGCGCAGGCCGAGTCACCGCAGGAATATTCGGTCGAACTCGCGCGCTTGCAGGGCGATTGGGCGCAGTCCGAGGTCGCCGCCGGCCAGACCGACAGTGCGCTCACGCATTTGCGCGCGGCCCGGGAGAAGCATCCGGAATTGTGGGAGATCACCTCCCGCTTGAGTGCACTTCTCCAGCAGCGGGGCGACCGTCTGGGAGCCATCGAGACCATCGAGAGCTTTTTGGCGGTGGGCAAAGCCCCGGCGGAGATCGAGCAGGCGCGGGCGCAATTGGCCAAGCTGCGAGCGGGCGGGTAGCGCCCCGGTAGCCAGAGCGGTTGCCCGACAATTCCGCTTCCCCTGAATTCTTCCACCCTGCCGCCCTTTACGGCGCGCTGGGTTTGTGCCATATCTCCCGCCGTGCGTTACCTCCTGCCCACCGCTGCCTGCATCGCCCTCGCCCTGGCAGGGTGTGCGACGTCGCAGAAAAAGCAGGCGCGGATGATCGAAAAGTCGCAGCACATGATGCAGGAAGAAAACTCCCGGACGACCGAGCACCTGCGCATGGTGGCGGTCGAGAATGGCGAGGTGAGCTCGCAACGCGGCGCCTCAATTCTTTACCCGGATTACGGCCGTGGATTCGACCCTAATCGTTTTACTCCAGCGGCCATGCGTAATTACGGAACAAAGAACGCGGCGACCAAGGATTACGTCGCGGGCCAACCCTTCCGCGTCGACACCTACCAGAGCCACGAGTTTTACGGATCGAAGCCGGATTCCGCCGCGCAGCGGAAGTACGCGACCACGGATGCCAATACCAAGGGCAAATACCTCATTCCCAATGGGGGAAAAGCCTACGGCACCAAGACCGCCGGGACCAAGGAATCGACGGACGCGCACAAGCTGGCCCCCACGCGGGAGCTGGCCGAAGGCCATCGGCCCTTCCTGGGCCGGGAGAACGACAAGCTCCGTAAGACCACCGATGCAAAGGAACTCGCCAAGTGGCAAACGGGCGAGACGGTGACGTATTCGGACGGCGAGATCGAGAAGGTCTCCACGCTTAAACCGCTCAGCGTCGACGACGTGCGCGATCTGCTAAACAAGAGCAAATAAGCCGGCGGCCCGATTTCTTGCTCGCCTTGTGGAACACTGCGCCATAACCAGTGGGGTGCAGCGTACCCATGCAATCACCTGAAGCGCAGCTCGAATCCCTGAAGCGAGGCGCGGCTCAAATCATCAACGAAGCCGAACTCCTCGCCAAGCTGCGCTTGGGCCGACCGCTCAATATCAAGCTGGGAGTCGATCCGACGGCGCCGGATATTCATCTCGGTTTCACCGTCGCTCTCACGAAATTGCGGCAGTTCCAGGACCTCGGCCACCAGGCGATCCTCATCATCGGCGATTTCACCGCGATGATCGGCGATCCGTCCGGCCGCTCGAAGACGCGCCCGCGGCTCACGCACGATCAGGTGATGAACAACGCGCGCAGTTTCCAGGATCAGGCGTTCAAGATTCTCGATCCCGAACACACGCGCACGGTTTTCAATGGCCAATGGTTTGAGATGATGACGTTCGAGGAGGTCATCCGGCTCAATGGACGCGTGACCTTGCAGCAGATGCTGCAGCGCGAGGATTTCAAAAACCGCATCGATCGCGGCGACGCCGTCCACTTACACGAGATTCAATATCCGATCATGCAGGGCTGGGATTCGGTCATCGTGAAGGCCGACGTGGAGATCGGCGGCACCGACCAGCTTTTCAATATTCTCGTCGGACGCGACCTCCAGCGCGAGGAAGGACAACCGCAGCAGATCGTTTTTCTGATGCCGTTGCTCGAAGGCCTCGACGGCGTGCAAAAAATGTCGAAGAGCCTGGGCAATTATGTCGGCGTGAGCGAACCGCCGACGGAGATGTTTGGAAAACTAATGAGCATCACCGACACGCTCATGGCCCGCTATTACCTGCTGTTGCTCGGCGAGGAAGTGCCGGCGATCCATCCCATGGATGCCAAAAAGCAACTCGCCCGGCGGATCGTGGAACGTTACCACGGCGTCGATGCGGGCAACGCGGCGCTCGACGATTTCAATACCAAATTCAGCAAGCGCGATGTGGAAAGTGCGGAGTGGCCGGTGGTGAATTTCGGGGGCGTCAACGCCGACATCGTCTCGCTCGTGGTGGCGGGATATGAGTTGGGCTATCAGATTACCAAATCGCGCGGCGACGCGCGGCGTCTGGTGGAACAAGGAAGCATTCAGCTTCACGAGGAAAAACTTACCGATCCGAAGCTGACTCCGGCGCTGAAGCCCGGGGATGTCATCAAGCTGGATAAGAAGCGCGCAGTCCGGGTGGCTTAAAAGCTGAGGCGCAAAGACGAAGAGGGCGCAGAGAGAGGAATTCGATTGGTCCTTTGTAGGCCTCACCAATCTCTCCGCAGTGTTTCATCGCCCTTTCCCTCGCGGGCGCTTTTTCTTCGCGGCGGCCCGCTCCGCGGCTTCGAGGCCTTTGCGGGCCCAGGTGCAGAGCAATTCGCGGTCGTCCAGAGCTGCGGCGGGCGGGAGGTAGTAATCCATCACCGCCTGCCGACCGCGCATTTCGAAACGAAACGGCTTCAAGCCGAGCGCATCGAATTCCGGGCGGCTCACGTCGTCGACCTTCACATAGAATGCGTCGTCTCCCACGATCGCGAAAAATCGCTCGTCGGCGTAAAATCCCCAGCCGCCAAACATCGACTTCACGCGGATTTCGCCCAGCGGCTGCAACATCTCGACGAGGTATTCGACGTATTCACTTTTCCGCGGCATGGGGGAATGAAGCTGGCGCCGGATGCGCGCGGCGTGGTTTTGCGCGCACCTCGGAGATGAGTGCCGCGTACGTTTCGGCCGGGCGATCGCCGTCCGGATCTTCCACGCAACGCTCCAGGCTGTGCGGAAAATCGATGGAGTACAAACCGAAGCGCGGCGTGTAGGTGCCCCATTCGTAATTGTCAAAGAGCGACCAATGCAGGTACCCCGCGAGCGGAACGTCATCTGCGCAGATTTTCGCCACTTCATGCACGTGCAGCCGCAGGAATTGGCTGCGCGACATGCGGTCGCGGCGCGGGCGCCGTCTCGATGGGGCGCCCAGCCGACGGCGCAAGGCCATGCCATTTTCCGCGATCAGCACGGCACGGCCAAAGTCTTCCGCATAGTATTTGCAAAAGAAATGCAGCCCGCGCGGGAGCACTCGCCAGTCCCACCACTTGCTGGTCACGGTGGCCAGCATCCAGGAACGAAAGGAGCGGTTCTTGAATTCGTGATCCCAGAGCCTGGGGATGCGGAAGGCATGGGCGGCGAAGGGGTCGTAATAGTCGAGGCCGATGTAATCGAGAAAACGGGTGCGCGGCTGCTCGTAGAGCGTGTCGAGCAGGGGGGCGAAAGTCGCGGCGTCAAACCGGCGGTAGCCGATCCAATTGCTGAGTCGCTTGAACGCCGCGCCGAAATAGTAAGCCACGTCCTTGTGCAGAGGAATGCGGGCCGCGCAAAAGGCGGCGTCGAATTCCTGGGCGCGCTGGCAGATGTGTCGGTCCACGTTTTCACGGGCGACGCCACGCTCGCGCACGCAGATGAGATCGAGCAGGAGCTTGTCGGACCAATAAACATCGCTGCAATAATTGTTGAAGGCCACGTTCGGCTCCGCCCAGCCGCGCTCGGCGTAGAGATCGTGCAACGCGCCATAGGCGAGCACGTGGGCGCGCAGCAGTTGATTGTAGGCCTTCATCATCGGCTGCATGCCGGGCCGATGCTTCGCCGGAAATTGCCGGCCGAGGTAGGAATTGAGCACGAGCATATTCGGCTCGTTGATGGTGATGAACCACCGGATCGGACGCGGCAACCGCTCGTTGACGTGGGCTACGGCAATCCGCACGTACTCGGCGAAGAGTGACGGAATTTTATCCTCGAGCCAGGGATCAGTGCCCAGCCAGGCCGGATGGACAAAGTGGTGGAGCGTGACCACCGGCTCCAGGCCGGCGCTCTGGCACGCGCCAATCATTTTGGCGTAGTGATCGAGCACCGCGAAATCGAATGGCGGTGGAGACGAGCCGGCATCGCTTCGGGACGGCTGGATGCGGCTCCATTCCAAGCCAAGGCGAAAAGCGTTCAGGCCCAGTTCGCGGCAGCGCGCAAAATCCTCTTCGAACCAGTTCCAAAAATCCGCGGCCGCGCCGACGACGGCGACGTCGCCACGCTTCTCCGCCGCAGCCCAGTTGGTGAGTGGCTCACCGGGCCCGTTGTAGCCGCCCTCCGCTTGATACGCCGATGTTGCCACGCCCCACAGAAAATCATCCATCGGTGGGAGTGCGTGAGGCCGCCAGGGCAATGGCGTCCCGCTGCGGGCGAGCCAGGGCGAGCGGCGGGAGGTCGTCGTCGAGAAGCGTCTGCACGATCGTGCGAGCCGCGCGCGGTCTTCCCATAGCCCGCGCGGCCTGCCGCATGGCGGCGAATCGCACAGGATCGTCGAGCAGGCGATCGATTTTGAAAGGTAGCGTGGTCAACTCGTTGCAACGCACTCCTGCGCCGTCTTCGAGCAGGTGGTCGGTATTGCGTTCCTCCTGCCCGGGGATGGGCGAAAAGACGGCCATCGGCAGCCCACAGGCCAGTGCTTCGCTCGTGGTCATGCCACCGGGTTTTCCAATGAAGAGATCGCTGATGTGCATGAGCTCGTGCATCCGATCGGAATAGCCGAGCACGCGAAAACGTCCGCGCTGGCCTCGCACCGCCTGCGTAACCCGCGTCCGCACTTCCTCGCTCTTTCCGCAAACGACGATCGTTTGCACGTCGTGCCGCAGTTGCTTGAGCCGCTTGACGATCAATTCCGTGGGCCCCACCCCCAGCGCCCCAGCCGAAAGAAGCAGGGTCGTTTTGTCGGGCTGCAAACCGTAGGAAATCCGCACCGGGGTGCGATTGACCGGCGCGGCGAAAATGGGGTCGATGGGAATGCCGGAAACCGTGATGCGCTGGCCTGGCAACCCGAGCGCTTCGAGATGCGCCTTGGTTTCATCGAGCGCCACGAAGTAGCGATGAAAAAAGCGGCAGAGCCACATGGCGTGGCAATCGAAGTCGGTGACGACGATGGAGTGGTGCGTGGTCAGCCGCTCCTTTTCCTGAAGGTGCGAGATGATGCCCGCCGGCATGAAATGGGTGCAGACGGTGACGTGCGGATCGAATTCCTCGATGAAGCGCACGAGCTTGAGCGTATTGAGCCGGTCGAGCTGGAGGCGGGCAGGTTCTCCCTTCCACGGTTCGTCGCTGGCTTTGTAGACCCAGCCGAGCACCTCCGGCGCCGAACGCACGAGCTTCATATAAAGCGTGGAATAGAAATCGCGGAAGAGCTTGTTCGTGAACTTGAGCGCATCCTCGTGAATGACCTCGCCGACGCGCGGGTCGCGCACAAATTCCTTTTCCAAGGCTTGCGCCGCGCGCACATGCCCGGTGCCGGCGCTGGCAGAAATGATGAGGACGCGCTTTTTCATGCGAGGCAATCGTGCCAACGATTCGCGGCTGGCGCCAGCTTCGCGCGCAGCCGGCCGGCGATTCTTGATCGACGATTGCCAAGGCCCGGCCCTCCCACTAGCGTAACCGCCCCATGCTTGATATTCGTTTACTCCGCGAGCAACCCGACTTCGTGAAGCAGCGCCTGGCGGCGCGTGATCCGAAGTTGGTCTCCGCCGTGGACGAAATCCTGGAGTGCGATCAAAAGCGGCGCGCGGCGGAAACACGGTTTCAGCAACTTCAGGCCGATCGCAAGAAGACGAGCAAGGAAATCGGGATGAAGAAAGCGAAAGGCGAAGACACCACGGCCGTGGAGGCGGAGGTGCGCTCGCTGGGCGAGGAGATTGCCCGGCTTGAAGACGAGGCCAAGCAACTCGACGCCGCGCAACGCACCCTGCTGCTCAACGTCCCCAACATTCCGCACGAACATTGCCCCGTCGGCACTTCGGCGGAAGACAATCCGGTCGTGCGCACCTGGGGCGAAAAGCCGGCGTTTTCCTTCGCCCCGAAGAGCCACATCGACCTGGGCCAAAGTCTCGGGCTCCTCGATCTGGAGCGCGCCACCAAAATCAGCGGCAGCGCTTTTGCCCTCTACACCGGACCCGGCGCGCGGCTCGAACGCTCGCTCATCAATTTTCTGCTGGACCTGCACACCGGCCAGCACGGCTACACCGAAGTGAGCCCGCCCTTACTCGTGCAACCCGAGATGCTGGTGGGCACCACCCAGTTGCCAAAATTCGAAGAGCAACTCTACCGCTGCGAGCGCGACAATCTTTACCTCGTGCCCACCGCGGAAGTGCCGGTGACCAATCTGCATCGCGAAGAAATTCTGCGTCTCGACCAATTGCCGATTCGCTATACCGCCTACACCCCGTGCTTTCGCCGGGAAGCCGGCGCCGCGGGTCTTGGTACCCGCGGGCTCATTCGGATGCACCAGTTCGACAAGGTGGAACTGGTGAAGATCACGACGCCGGAGACTTCGTTCGCGGAACTGGAATCGCTCACCGCCGATGCGGAGAAAGTCCTGCAACTCCTCGGCCTCCATTACCGCGTGATCGAGCTCTGCACGGGCGACATCGGCTTCGGCTCGACGAAGACTTACGACATCGAGGTCTGGGCGCCGGGACAGAATGCCTATCTCGAAGTGTCGAGCTGCTCGAATTTCGCCGACTACCAGGCCCGGCGTATGGCGCTGCGCTTCAAGACGGCGGACGGCAAAAATCAATTCGCGCACACCTTGAATGGATCGGGCACGGCGCTGCCGCGGCTTTTCGTCGCGCTGGTGGAAACGCACCAGCAAGCGGATGGCTCGGTGGCAATCCCCGAAGCGCTCCGGCACCACTTTGGCGCGGACCGCATTGGCTGATGAACGCGGGCTTTTCGCCGGAGGAACGCTGCCTTATCGGCGTTTCCGGCGGGCGCGATTCGGTGGCGTTGCTGCACCAGCTTCGCGCCGCGGGTTTCCGCGACTTGATCGTCTGCCATCTCGATCACGCCCTGCGCGCCGAAAGTTCTGCGGATGCGAAATTTGTCGAGCGGCTAGGTGCGAAGTGGGGCTTCGACACCGTGATCGAGCGCATCGACGTCGCGGCGCGGGCACGGAAACAAAAGCGCTCGCTGGAGACGGCGGCGCGGGAGGCGCGCTACGCATTCTTTGCGAAGGTAGCGCGCGCGCGGAATTGTCCGCGACTCTTCCTGGCGCATCACGCTGACGATCAGGTCGAAACCTTTCTCTTCAATCTTTTCCGCGGCGCGTCCTCGAGCGGGCTCGCCGGGATGGCGCCGCTCACTTCGCGGTGGGTCGACAAAGTGGAACTGCAAATCGCGCGTCCCCTGCTCCACGTGTGGCGTGAAGACATCGAAGCGTATGTCACCAAACATCGCCTCGCCTACCGGGAAGATGAATCGAACCAAGATCCACGCTTCACCCGCAATCGTCTGCGCCACGCAATCATTCCCACGCTGGAGGAGGCCTTTGGCCGGGAGATTCGCCGGTCCATCTGGCGAACCACGGAAATCCTGCGCGCGGAAGATGATTTTCTCGCCGCGGCCCTCGGCGAAGTCACAGCCGCTGCCGAATTGAACGTCCGTGCACTGAAGGAAGAGCCCCTCGCTCTTCAACGCCGGCGCCTGCACGCCTGGCTCAAGGCGCACGGGGTGCCGGATGTCGGTTTTGCCGAGGTGGAAGGGGTTCGATGCCTCTTTGCTGGCCGCACGGCCAAGACGAACCTCCCCGGCGGCTGGCACGCCCGGCGCCGAGCAGGGAAGCTTTTTCTGGAACCTCCTCGACGGGACAGGCTTTCCGATTGATCGCCACCATTCTTCTCCCTCACACTCCCCCGATGCTCGCCGACCTCACCGATGGTTCCTCGATCGCCATTGATGCTGTCGCCATACCGGTGCTGATCGTCATCGGCCTCGTGGTCGGGCGTTTTCTCAAACGGCGGGCTGGCGTGCATCTCGGCATCCTTTATCGGTTGTTCTGCATCACGTTCGCGATCTGGCTGCCGCTGGAAGCGCTGCGCAACAATTTTCCGTATCGCCTCCCGATGATGCACGCGTTGCGCGCCGCCAACGTGCTCCTCGCCACGTTTTTCATCCTGGCGCTCATTCACCGCTACTACTGGGAACTTTGGTACGAGAGAAATCGCAAGACCAAGGCGCCGAAATTCCTCACCCAGCTTTCCGGCCTCGTCCTGTTCATCGTCGCCGTCTTTATCGTCATCGGCGGCATCTACGGCTACTCCATCGAGGGCGTCGTGTTCGGCTCGACCGTGGTGGTCGGCATCATCGGTTTCGCGATGCAGGACTTGCTCGGCAACATCATCGCCGGCATCGCGCTCGAAATCGGCAAACCGTTTAAGACTGGCGACTGGTTGAAGATCGACCACCAGCACGCCGAAGTCATCGAGGTGAACTGGCGCTCGACCCGCCTCCGGACGAACGACGACATCTATCTCGACATCCCCAACAAGCAGATCGTCGGCAGCACCATTACCAATCTCACCTACCCGACCCGGCAGCACGCCATCCGGCTCACGGTGGGATTCGATTACGCCACGGCGCCGAACTTCATCAAGGACGTCATCGCGCGCTCCGTCGCCTCGGTTCATGGCGTGCTCTCAACACCCGCGCCCAAGGTCTTTCTCAAGGACTTCGCCGATTCGGCGGTCATCTATGAGATCAAATTCTGGCTGGAGGACGAATCGATCTACAACGACATCGTCGACGGCATTCGCACGAACGTCTGGTACACGGCGCAGCGCCACGGCATCCGCATCCCCTTCCCCATTCGCACCGTGCAGATTCAAAAATCGTCGGTCACGCCGCACGATGCTCTCAGCGTGGCGCGCGCCTGCGTGCGCAAGCAACCGTTTCTGCAATTGCTCGACGAAGCTCAACTGGAAAAATTGCTCGAACACGCCAAGTTTCAGCGGTTCGGCCGCCGGGAAAAAATCATCTCTCAAGGCGCCAGCGGCGAATCGATGTTCATTCTCCTCAACGGCGAAGCGCACGTGCATGTGCAGGCCAACGGGACCGACAACCTGGTGGCGACGCTCCGCGGCGGAGATTACTGCGGAGAGATGTCGCTACTCACCGGAGCGCCGCGCAGCGCGACGGTCATTGCCAATACCGATTGCGAAACTTTGGAGATCGCGAAAGACATTCTTGGCGAGATCCTTCAGCAAAATCAGGTGCTGGTGCAAAAGCTCAGCGAACTGCTCGCCCAGCGGCGGATGGAAACCGAGGGAGTCCTGGCCTCGAGCCCCGAGATTGCGCAACTCGCCACGCAAAAGGAATACACCGAAAGCTTCCTCAAACGGCTGTATTCATTTTTCGAGCTCTAGCGAATCGCACGCCAGAGCGTGTCATGCACTTCTATAGGATACTCAGCGACTCGCATGAACGCCAAAGGCGTTCCATCACTCAGCCCAGGGTTGACCGCGCATGCGGTCTACCCTGGGGTATTCGCCCCCACCACGCACCAACCCTGAAAGGGTTGAATCCTCGAAGGTGCATGACACCCTCCAGGCCCATGCAGCAACCGCCTCACATGATCCTCCCATCCGCACCTTTCTCACCGCCGAGGACCCGCGCCTGTGCCTGAACTCGCCGAGGTCGAATATATCCGCAAGCAATGGGACGCCGGCTTGCGGCAAAAAACCACCCGCGTCGAGTTGCACCGCGGCGACCGAATCTTTCGCGGCACCAATGAAAAACGACTCATCTCGGTGTTGACCGGCGCGACCTACCTCGGCTCCGAGGCCCGCGCCAAACTGATGTGCTTTCGCTTTTCGCGCGGTGGATGGCTCGGGATCCATCTCGGAATGTCGGGAAATTTGCGCGTGGAGCCGGCGCGTTTCGCCCCCGGCAAACACGACCACCTCGTCCTGGTGCAAAAGAAACGTGCGCTCGTCTTCAGCGATCCACGGAAATTCGGACGGGTGCACTTTCACCAAGGCGACGAGGCGCCGGAGTGGTGGACAAAACTGCCCCCCGCGGTGACGTCGCCCGAGTTCACCTTCGAACTCATGACCGCATTTTTGAAACGACGCGCCCGGCTCGCCGTGAAAGCGGCGCTGCTCGTGCAATCGGCCTTCCCCGGCGTCGGCAATTGGATGGCCGACGAGATTCTCTGGCAGGCGCGAATCGATCCGCGGGTCCTCTGCGGCCGGCTTTCCCCCAAGCGCATCGCGGCAATCTGGGAGAAAGCGCGGGAAGTTTGTAATGTCTCACTGGCCACAGTCGGAGTGGATTATTCCGATCCGCCGCAGGATTGGCTCATTCATCAGCGCTGGACCAAGGATGGCGTGTGCCCGCGTCACGGCGTGCAATTGAAGACCGCCACGATTGGTGGACGCACCACGCGCTGGTGTGCGCTTTGCCAGCGGTAGGAAAGGAGAGCGGACATTCCTGTCCGCCTGGCGGTCTCTCAACCCGCCTCCATTCCGCCCGTCGCGACCCGCACCCCCGTTTGACTCCTTCTCCCGCTGCCCGTAGCAGTATCGCATGAATTGGCTTTTTCCTCGCGCGGTGCTGGCGTTTTTCGGGATCGTTTTGCTTGAGTCGGTGTCGCTGGCGGATTGGACTTTCTATCGTGGCCCATTGGAGAACGGCATATCAGCGGAGAAACTCGGCACGCTGCCCATGGGCGGGTTGCGGCAGCTTTGGAAGGCGAGCGTGGGCACGGGCACTTCGTCGATCACAGTGAGCGGTGAGCGCGTGTTCACGATGGGAAATCTGCAAAACAAAGACGCCGTATGGTGCTTCGACGCCAAGAGCGGGAAGGTCTTGTGGAAGCACGAGTATCCGCTCGATGTCGGCAAGCGCATGTTCGAGGGCGGCACCGCGGCCACGCCCACCATCGATGGCGAGCACGTTTACACCGTAAGTCACCAGGGCGATCTTTTCTGTCTCGATGCCGCCACGGGAAAGCCGATCTGGTACAAGCATTACCAGCGCGACTTCGGCGGCAAGCGGCCGTACTGGGGCTATGCCGGTTCGCCGCTCGTTGAGGGCAATCTCTTGATCTGCGATGTCGGCGCCAAGGGCGGCTCGACAATCGCGCTTGATAAAACCAACGGCAACGTCGTCTGGAAAAGCGGCGACGATGAATCGGGCTACGCGTCACCCATCGTTGCCGACCTCGCCGGCAAGCGAACGGTCGTGATGTTCAAATCGCAAAACCTCGTGGGCCTCGATGCGCACAGCGGAAATGAACTGTGGCGGCAACCTTGGAAGACCAATTACGACGTCAATGCCGCGACCCCGCTGATCAACGGCAACCGAATCTTCGTCACGTCCGGCTACGGCGCCGGCTGCGCGCTTTTTGAGATCACGAACGGCGGCGTCAGCGAACGGTGGCGGAACAAGAACCTGCGGGCGCACATCAATTCCCCAGTGATCTGGCAGGGGGCAATCTACGGCATCGACAATACCGCCGATCCAAAGGCTCCGCTCGTCTGTCTCGATCTCGAAACGGGGGCGCTGAAGTGGTCGGAGAAACTCGGCGGCGGCGCGCTCATGCTCGCCGACGGCAAGCTCGTGATTTTGAGCGAACCCGGCGAATTGATCATCGGCCCAGCCTCCACCGAAGGTTTCAAACCCTCCCTCCGTCAGCACGTACTCCCGAGCCGTTGCTGGGTGCAACCAACCGTCGCCAACGGCCGGATCTTCTGCCGCAACAATACCGGCGAGATGGTGGCACTGGCGCTTTGAGCATAACCAGGGGGCGACTCCCCACCTCGCCCGCCACCCTCCATCACGCTGTCGCAAAAGCTCCAAACCTGGTGGCGCATAACTCCCATTCCTCCCCTTAATCCTATTACTCCCATCCCACCCCGACAAAATCGCGCTGGCTTGGCTCAACCGGCTCGAAAAAGGCACCCCATTTCCGCCTGACGCGATTGTGCGGCCCCAGGGCGAGCCTCGCCCGGGGCCAGCCCACCTCTGTCTTGCCGAATTCATCTGGGAAATCGCGAACGAGTCGGGTAAAAAGCTCGAAAATCGGAAAACCTCAAAACCAAAACCCCAGAATGAATCCGCCAAATTCCACCACCCGTTATCTTCGTCGCATAATCCTGGCCGCAGTGCTCGCCTTCTGCTTCGTGGCCCTGGCCGCGCAGGCCGAGACGCTCGCCCTGGCCCATACTTATAAAGCAGAGGGCAAAAACCTCGACGGGTCGAGTTATACTGGCACGGTCACCTTGGAACTCATTTCGAATACCACTTTTAAAATCACCTGGAAAATCGGCGATACAGTGACTAAGGGGTTCGGGATGCGGATGAATGATGCCGTCTCCGCCACTTATATGATCGACGGAGCGCCGGGGCTGGTTATCTACAAGGTCCTGCCCGACGGCCGATTCGACGGGATCTGGGCGATCAAAGGCCAGGATGGAAATGGATCGGAAACGCTGACTCCAGTAAATTAAGGGCGCCGCAGCTTGGCGGGCTTGCGCGCTGCCGGAGCGTAGCCGGCGATGATACCCGTCCGGCCCGGACCACCCTCGGAACCACGGCCCCGTGAGCAATGGATGCACCCGGAATGGGTGCCGGAGCCATAACATCGGGCGGTGACATAGGTCCGGTGCGGATTAAGCTCTCGTTCCCAAACTCTCGCGGAGCGAGAGGCCAGTCCCGCTGCGGGACTGCCCGAAGGGTGGCGACGGTAGTCGCCAGCAATTAGCGAAGCGCTTTGGGAACGTAGTAGGTGGCTTGAAACTCCGTTTCCCGGTCTTCGGTCTACATCCCTGGGCAACCTCTCCGTTCGTGGTAGCAAGCAGAAGGAAACCGGGCTTCCGATGGAGGGGGCGTTCCCAAAGCGCTTCGCTAACTTTGGGAAAAGGCCCCGCTCATCTGTCTCGACTTGGAGACGGGGGCGCTGAAGTGGTCCGAAAAACTCGGCGGCGGCGCGCTCATGCTCGCCGACGGCAAGCTCGTGATCTTGAGCGAACCGGGCGAATTGATCATCGGTCCAACCTCGACCGATGGTTTCAAACCCTCCCTGCGTCAGCACGTACTCCCGAGCCGCTGCTGGGTGCAACCCACCGTCGCCAACGGCCGAATCTTCTGCCGCAACAATACCGGGGAGATGGTGGCGCTGTCGCTTTGAGCATAACGTTATCATCGCGAAAATGCGTTCGCGGCGATTGCCGTAGGTTTCACTCCCTGTCGCTTCGAATTCGTCTGCAACTCCAGAATACAATGGCGATCACGGTCGCGAGTGAAATTCCGGCCGTGAGCCAACGCGCCCCCCGGCTTTTGTCGGGGAGCCCGCATCCTGTTGCAATCAAGTTGGACTCTGGCACTTGCTCTTTCATCCCGAGCGGCATCGAGTTGGCTCCTCCGGAGGCTGCTTCGACAAGTATCTTGCCTGGCAAAACCCCGGCGAAATTGGAACTCTTCAGGGCGGCTTCATTCGCCCGGTACCACAAGCGCATTGTCGTCAATTTTTCTCGAAAACCGCTATTCGAACCTGCAAGACTTTTGGCCCAATCGATCATCCCTTGGCTGAACACGTGGGTCAATTGCAACAGGTGCAGAATGTCGAGCAAGGCAACACCCTGTCCGGGGCTGTTCCCATAAGGCGAGTCAGGCGGGTCTTCTTTGAAGAGGGCCTTACCGATCAATGGAATCATCTTCGGATCATTCAGCCGCCGAATCTGAGCGGTCCCAGAGTTTGGATCCGCAAGGTAATACCTCGCGATGATTGATCGTCCAACATCTTCACCCAAGAGCGCGAGTTCAAACGCTTCGGGGCACCCGTCGAGCCGAAAATTCGAATCTCCGGCAGATCTCGTGTCTTCGATACTTGCTTGGAGGTACGCCACGAGCAAGGAGCGTTCGGCATTCGTAAGGGCCTGCACCGCCGCCAGGTCTATTTTTCTGAGGGGCGGAAATACACGTGTCCGGATGTCGGTACCCTCTCGAACCTGCGCCGGAGTGAGACTTTCGGAAACGCCCGGCACAGCAACCAAGAGCAAGAAGCTCGAAAGGAAAATAATCACTGCATTCCTCGGTCGCCAGGCAAGGCAGGGGATCGGATTCATTGCGACATCTTCCCCTGTGCTATCGTTTTCGCTTGTCGCCAATCCCTCGACCGAAGCCATTCAGTTACCGTACCGGAGGATTGATCGGCCTGTTCGGCGTTTACGTTCATTAACCCGGTCCAGGACTTCTGTTGGCTGTCTTTAGGGTGAGGTCCTCGGTCGTGGATCTTCGCCACGGCATTCTGGTCACTCATAAATGTAATCGATAAATTCATTTGGTGCCCGACTTCATGGCTTCCAGTTAGATTGAATTGCGTCTTTTCGGAGTGGTACGCCGCAAACGAGTACATGCTAGGAACGCCATCTGTCCATCCGGCAACGTCTGCCACCCCTCCAGGTACCGGTAAATCACTGATTGAATAAACGATAGCAATATTGGGGAACGGATCCCCCCCACGTGCTTGGTTGATTGCAGACTCAATTGCGGCCGGTTGGGTGTTTTAGCCCCCTGACGCCGTCTGCTGCGATGAGGCCGCTGTATGTAGAACACCATCAGGCGGTAATCGCCTTCCATCCTGTAAACTCGTCGTTTCGGAAGCTTTTTGGAGAAGTGCTCTAACATCTGAAAGTAATTGTGAGTATCCGTTCCGAATCATTTCGGACGCCACGGCAAAAATGTTCTTGCCATTCCTGTCGCCGCTCCCAACGACGCCAATCGTGACCGCACCGTCCACGACTCCACATTTGTCCCCATCGCGCCTTGGGCGTCTCACAAAGCCCCGGCTCTCGTTTCTCGCCAAGAGAGCCGATCTCTTCGAGACGCCCAGGGTGCAACGAGGGCAAACTCTGTGCCCCGCGAGTTCAGCATCTCCCGATGTGTCTCCAGAGTAAATGCCCCGAAAATCCCGAAAAAAGTCATCATTTATCATCACTCGAAACCACCCGGGACCCACAAACGGGGAACTCAGCAACCAGAGCCCGGAAGTTCGTCATTCGTCATTCGTCATTTCCCCTGCCGCCCATCCCATCGTCCCATTCTCCCATCGTCACTCCGTCAACCCAGAACCCAGAACCCGGAATCCGCGAATGTTGGAGGTTGCGGCGAAGCCGCTGTGCCATTAATTCCTCCATTCCTACCCGCATGAAAACCCTCCCGATCATCACCCTTTCCCTTCTCGGATTTGCTGCCGCGCAGGCGGAAAACTGGCCGCAATGGCGCGGCCCCTCGCTCAACGGTACCTCGCCGGAAACCGGCCTGCCGACGACCTGGACTCGCGAGACCGTGAAATGGACCGCGCCCATGCCGGGGCCGAGCGGCGCCTCGCCCATCGTCTGGGGCGACACCGTTTTCGTCAGCAGCCCCGACGAAGAGAAAAATCTCGTCCTCTTCGCCCTTGACCGCAAAGACGGCTCCGTTCGCTGGAAAAAGCAGCTCGGCACCGGGGACATCACCAAGGGCCGGGCCAACATGTCTTCACCCTCGCCGGTCACCGACGGCAAGACCGTCTTCGCGTCGTATGGCACTGGCGACCTCGCCGCGCTGGACTTCGACGGCAAAGTCCTCTGGAGCCGCAATCTTTCCTCGGAATACGGCCGCCTGTCTTACAATTGGATCTACGGATCGAGTCCCCTGCTCTTCCAGGGCAAACTCTATCTCCAGATCTTGCAGCGCAATCCGGCGCCGGCGGATTATCCCGGGCAGGCCGGCGGCGACCCCGCGCGCGAGAGTTTTCTCCTCTGCATCGATCCGGCCACGGGCAAGAACCTCTGGAAAGTGCCACGCACCTCGACCGCTCACGACGAATCGCAGGAAAGCTTCGGCACGATCGTGCCCGCAGTCGGCAAGGACGGTAAAACGCAACTCCTCGTCGAGGGCGCCGATTGCCTCAGCGCGCACGATCCGGCCACCGGCGCGGAGCTCTGGCGCGGCTACGGGCTCAACCCGACCCGTCGCGGCGACATGCGCAGCGTGCCCAGCCCGGTGAGCGTCGACGGCCTGGCCATCGCCGCCGGCCCGAAAAAAGGACCGCTGCTCGCTTTCCGCACGGATATGAAGGGCGACATCAGCGATACCGGCGTGGCCTGGCGTTTCGACGAGAAGCGCACTCCGGACGTGTGCACGCCCGTTTATTACCAAGGGAAACTCCTCGTGCTTGATGGCGACTCACACACGCTCAGTGCGCTGAATCCGAAGACCGGCGAAAAGATCTGGCAGGGTGAAATTCCCACGCGCGCCGTGGTCCGCAGTTCGCCCATCGCCGCAGATGGCAAACTTTACTTCATCGACGAGCAAAACAACGTCATCGTCACCGGCACGGGCGACAAGTTCGAGGTGCTCGCCAAAAACGCCATGGGCGATAGTGAAGGCACCCGCGCCACGATCGCCGTCAGCAGCGGCGATCTCTTCATCCGCACACCGCAGGCGCTTTACTGCGTCGGAAAATGACCGTCGTGAAAACACCGTATTTCGAAAAAGACGAAGGTGGCGCCGGGGCCATTCCGGCGCGCGATCAGGTGCGGCTCGAGGATACCTGGGACCTGACCCTCCTCTACCCCACCCCGGCGGACTGGCAGGCGGCGTTTGAAAAGCTGCAAAAGGATTATCCGCAGATCACGCAATGGAAGGGCCGCGTGGGCACCTCCGCGCAGTCACTCCGCGAAGTGATGGAGTTTGAAAAAGAACTCGGCCAGCGCATCGAGCGACTGGCGCACTACGCTTCCCTCAAAACTTCCGAGGACAGCTCCGACAACGCCAACCTCGCCCGCGAGGGTCAGCTCGACAACCTTTTCACGCTCATCGGGGAGTCGCAGGCCTTCGTCGAGCCGGAGATCATGGCGATTTCGGATGCGGATTTTGAAACCTACCTGCGCGATCCGGCGCTCGCCGAATGGCTGATTCCGCTGCGCAAACGCCGCCGGCTCAAGCCGCATACGTTGAGCACCGCTGAGGAGCGGTTGCTCGCCCTCGGGCACAACGCGCTCAGCGGACATCGCGAAACCTTTTCGCAGCTCACCAATGTGGACATGCAGTTCGGCATGCTCCTCGATGAAAAGGGCGTCGAACGGCAGCTCTCGCAATCGAGCTACGGATCGTTCATGGTGAAGCGCGATCCAGAATTGCGGAAGCGCGCCTGGCACCAGTTCTACGCGGAATTCGATGCTCACAAGTTCACGGTGGCGTCGACGCTGGCCAGCTCGATCAAGGGCGACGTCTTCCGCGCCCGGGCCCGCAATTATTCGAGCGCCCGGGAAGGCGCTCTCTTTCACGACGACGTGCCGGTGAGCGTTTACGACAATCTCATCGCCACGGTGCGCGCCAATCTCGCGCCGCTCTTCCGCTACCTGGAATTGCGCCGTCGCGTGCTCGGCTTGAAGGAAATCCACGCTTACGACACGAACGTGCCCATCGTGCCGAATATCGATACGGATGTCCCGTGGGACGAGGCGTGCGACAAGGTGCTGGCCGCGCTCGCGCCGCTCGGCGACGAGTACGTGCAGACGCTAGGTATCGGTCTGCGGGGCCGCTGGTGCGATCGCTACGAGAACAAGGGCAAGCGCAGCGGCGCCTTCAGCTCGTCGAGCTACGGCAACCCGCCGTACATCCTCATGAATTACAAGCGCGACGTTTTCACCGACGTTTACACGCTCGCGCACGAGGCCGGCCACTCGATGCACACCTGGAATTCGCAGCGCACCCAGCCGTTCCAGACTTACGACTACCCCATCTTCCTCGCGGAGGTCGCGAGCACCTTCAATGAAGAACTGCTCACGCATTACTTGCTCGAGCACACCGACGACAAAGCAATGCGCGCCTATCTCATCAATCGGCAGATCGATGACATTCGCGCCACGGTCATTCGGCAGACGATGTTCGCGGAATTCGAGAAGGTGGCGCACGCCCGCGAAGAAGCCGGCGAAGCACTCACCCTGGACACTTTCCGCGGCATCTATCGCCAATTGCTCAACGCTTATTTTGGGCCGGACTTCGTCATCGACAGCGCGCTCGAACTCGAATGCCTGCGCATCCCGCATTTCTACAGCGCCTTCTACGTTTATAAGTACTCCACCGGCTTGAGTGCCGCCGTCGCCCTCGCGCGCCAGGTGCTGGAAACCGGCGACGCCACGCGCTACCTCAGTTTTCTGAAATCCGGCGGCTCGGAGTTTCCGATCCCGACCCTGCAAAAGGCCGGCGTCGATATGTCGAGTCCGGCGCCCGTCGAGGCCACGCTCCAGCTCTTCGCCCGGCGGGTCGAGGAACTCGAGACGCTGCTGAGTTAAATTCGTTCAATGATCGACAGCCACGAACGCACCCTGCTCGCCGCGCAAGGCTACAGCGAACTCGGGATGTACGACGACGCGCTGCAAGAAATCAGCTCCCTGCCGCCCGAAGTCGCCGAGCACGCCACCGTCCTGGAATTACGCACCGTTGTGCTCATGCAGGCGAAGCGCTGGAAGCTTGCGCTCACCGCGAGCCGTTCGCTCTGCCGCGCCGCCCCGCTCAAACCGACCGGCTTCATTCACGCCGCCTTTTGTCTCCACGCCCTCGGCCGGACGACCGAGGCGCGGGACACGTTGCTCGCCGGCCCCGAACTCCTCCATCAAGAACCCACCTACCACTACAACCTCGCCTGCTACGAATGCACCCTGGGCAACCTCGATCTGGCCCGAATGCATCTGGAAAAAAGCATCGAGCTCAACAAGGATTTCCGGGATTACGCCAAAACTGATCCAGACCTGGCGGCGCTTCGAGAATGAGGGTTCCGTTTTCGGGAGTGTACCCTGCATTCGATTGCCAAGGCTTGGGGCTCTCGGGAATAATCCGTTCATGAGTTCCCGCGTTTCGTTCGGCGTAATTCTTACGCTTTTATTTTCGACCTTGTCGCTGGTTTCTGCGGCGGCGGAGCCGGAGTGGCCGCAGTTTCGTGGGCCGGGAGGGCTGGGGATCGGCAGCGGGAAACCGCCGGTGGAATTGGGTCCGGAGAAGAATGTGCTTTGGAAGATCGAGGTGCCGTTTGGGCATTCGTCTCCGTGCATCGCGGGCAATCGAATTTTCCTGACCGGTCAGGATAACGACCAGCTCGTGACGCTCTGTATCGATCGCGCCAATGGACACGAGCTTTGGCGGGTAGCGGCGCCGGTGGATAAGCTCGAGCCCGTACGCCAGATCTCCAGCCCGGCATCGCCAACGCCCTGCACCGATGGAGAGCGGGTGTACGTCTATTTTGGCTCTTATGGATTGATCGCCTACGATCTCAGCGGCCACGAAATTTGGCACAAGCCAATGCCGGTGCCGGTGGTCGAGTTTGGCACGGGGACTTCGCCCATCCTTGTGGACGGAAAGATCGTCCTCGTTTGCGATCAGGATATGGATTCGTTTCTGCTCGCGGTGGACGCCTCGACCGGACGCGACGTCTGGCGTACGCCACGTCCGGGATTTCTTCGCAGTTTTTCGTCGCCCTTCCTCTGGAAACACGACGGAGTCGCAGAAATCGTCGTGGCGGGTTCGATCTCGGTGAAGAGCTATTCGGTGAACGACGGGCGCGAGAACTGGTCCTGTCGTGGTCTGGCCCGAGTAGCAAATGCCTCGCCGGTGGCCGGTGAAGGGATGCTCCTCGTCTCGAGCTGGAACGTGGGCGGCGACGCCGGCGATCGGGTGACGATGGCGCCGTGGGATGAATTCCTGGCCGCCAATGACAAGAATCACGATGGCGTGCTCACCAAAGACGAATTTCCGCCCGGCCCCATCAAGGATCGCTTTTCCCAAATCGACGTGAACAAGGACGGCCACGTGACGCGCGAGGAGTACGAAAACATGCGCGATCTTTTCGCCCAGGCGACCAATCAACTCTTCGCCATCAAGCCGGGCGGCCACGGAGACATCACCGACACACACGTGCTTTGGAAAGTGGGCCGCCACCTGCCCTATGTCTCATCGCCGCTTTGTTACCACGGCCGGGTCTACGCTTTCAAAAATGGCGGCCTCGCCTCGTGTTACGACGCGCACACGGGAGAGATCATCTATCAGGCGGAGCGGATGAATGCGCCGGGCGATTACTACAGCTCGGCGGTGGGGGCGGACGATCGCGTCTATGTCGCATCGCAAAAAGGAATCGTGAGCGTGATCGACGCGGGCAGCGACGCGACGCAGTTGCGGGTGCTCGCGCGGAACGACATGGGCGAGCAAGTCTTCTCGACCCCCGCGGTGCTGGATGACCGCATTTATCTGCGCACGGAAAAGCATCTCTTCGCCTTTGGAGAAAAGCCGGACGCGAAGGAATGAATCGCAGCGTTTTGGGGGCGGCCGCGGTTCTACTGCCAAGCGATTCCTGAAGCAGATGGCAGACCGCCAGTCCCACAGTCCGGATCCAGCGAGCGCGGCGCGGCGACCATCAATCCTGCTGGCCGACGACGAAGCTGTCGCGCGACAATTACTCGGCGACGCTCTCCGGCGCTTGGGTTTCGATGTGCAGCAGGCGGTCGACGGAGAGAACGCGCTGCAAATGGCGGCCGAGAACGGTCCGGACTTGTTGGTGCTCGATTTTGAAATGCCCGGTATTACCGGCGCGGAAGTGTGTCAACGCCTGCGCACCAGCGAACGCGCCGATCTGCAGGCGCTGCCGGTGATCATGCTCACGGCACACGCGGATGAAGCGGACGAGATCAGTTGTCTGCAAGCCGGAGCGAACGACTTCGTGACCAAGCCGGTCAGCCGGGATGTGCTGGCGGCGCGCATTCACACGCAATTGCGTCTGCGTTCGATGGGCGATGAATTACGCGAGCGCAATGAGGAACTTGCCCGCTGGCGCACGGAACACGAGGCCGATCTTTCCGCGGCGCACGCCACGCAACAGGTTTTCATTCCCAACGTCCCGCCTCCGATCGCAGGCTGGTCCGTTCAGACGCTATATCAACCGGTGATCGAAGTCGGCGGCGACGTTTTCGGCTGGCGACCGGCGGGCGACGAACAATGGCTGTTCTGGCTCGCCGACGCCACAGGTCACGGGGCCGCCGCCGCCCTTTTCACTGCCCTCGCCGCACAACTTTTTCGTCAGGCTTGCGATAGCGAACATGAGCCGGCAGCGATTATGTGCGCGGTTAATCGCGAGTTTCGCAAGGTGTTCGCGGGTCGCGCTTTCATGAGTGCTTGCTGCGCGCTGGTCGATCCACGCGGCCGATTGATTTTCTCCAGCGCGGGACATCCGCCACTGCTGATCCGGCGCAAGAATGGCGAGGTCGAATCGCTCGGGCCGCACGGAACCATGCTCGGGGTCAAGGAGGGCGACGAATTTACGCAGGAGCAAATCGAATTGCAGAAGGGCGACACCGCCCTGCTTTACTCGGATGGCCTCTTTGCCTTCAAAGCGCCCGATGACGAGCGCTTCTCACCGGAAACTCTGCGCGGTATCATCCCGCAGGCGAAATCTGGGCCAGGGTTTCTAGCCACACTGCTCGCTCTGCTGCGAAGCGCCTCGAATGGCATCCCTAGTGACGATGACATCGCGGCCGTGGCGCTGACGAAGCTCTGATCGATCAGTTATGAGTCGGCGCCCACTCCTCGGCCCCGCCGAGAGAAAGAATGGCACTACGGATCTTGCGGACCGCGAGTTCGAGCCGGGTCTTGATCGTGCCCAGCGGGATGCCCGTTTGCGCGGCGATCTCGCGCTGGCTCAAGCCTCGGTAGTAGGCCAGTTGCAACGCTTCGCGTTGGGCCACTGGAAGAGTGGAGAGCAACCGACGAAATACCTCCGAGCGGTCCGCCGCGTTGACGTCGTCCTCGACCCCATGGAACCGGCTGATCTGCGGTTCGCGCTCCGTCTCCAGGCGCAGCCGTTCTTCGGCACGCGCATAAGCCTGGCGCCGGCGAACCCGGTCGATGGCCCGACGACGCGCCAGCGTCACCAGCCAGCCGAGCACTTTGCCTTTCGCTTCGTCGTAGCTCCCGGCGCGGTTCCACATTTCCAGAAAAACTTCCTGCAGGAGGTCGTCCACGTCCGATTCATTATGAACCACGCGTGAAATGACGGTCCGAAGGATCGGTGTATGACGACGATACATCGCCGCAAGCGCAGCTTCGTCGCGCGCCTGAATCTGCGCCATGAGTTGCTCATCGGTGACTTCAACCGTGTTCAGCGTAGCAACGTGATGATGATCAAATTCGTAAAGCATGATGATTCAGAATGGTTGATTGAGTGTGTTGGTCTCCGGTACTACTGCGTTAGCCGTGCCATGTAGGATTTACTCTGGAAGGGGCGTGTCGGAGCGGAAAATTGTGTCTTATAAAAAGACAGACATGTAACAATACAATACACTACACTGGACTACTAGGAATGATACGTAATATTGCTTAATTTCAGCCCGTGAGGAATGCGGGCGCTACGCGCCATCTTCTTTCCTCGGCGACTTGGAAGTAAGTCGCCGCTCCCAGTGGGCCCGTCGCCCAGTCCTTGATGAGGCGCCTGTTACTTCGCTCTGGGAGAGGTGGATGTCGGCGGAGCGGCAGGGGGATTTGCTCGCCATGTTCCGCTCCGAGTGAGGGCGGCCAAATCAATCTCCGGTTGGCGGAAGAACAGGGGCGCGCCGCGGCCGTCCGGGTCATTCTTCGGCGCCGGCCAACAGGCAATTTGAAACGTGACGGCTTGGGCGTGAGGCGGCACTTCCAAAGCGAGTTCTCCGTCGACCAATCGCCACATCGAGCCATCCGGATCGCCGGCGGCCCAGATCATCACCTCACCGCGACCGCCGTGTACCCACGGCGTTGACTGCATCACGCGCTCCTTGTCCTCGAAACCCGGCACCACGCCTTCCGTTTTCTTGTGCGTCGGGAAGTTGACCGGCCCGTCGGGCTGCGGATCATCGGCGACGAGGATTTGAATGGCTTGTGTGCTGGGAGCGACCTGTAGTGTGCGCGTAAAATAGCCGCCTCCGTTGAAAACGACATCGTAGCCGGGGAGTTCCAGCACCTCGGTCCCCGCGAAGTCCCAGTTCAAAATGGTCTTGTCTCCAGTGAGATAGAAACCTTGGAACTGTGGGTGCCCTTTTGGTAGTGGCCCTGAGGGCTTTGACCGCGGGTCATGCCAACTCATGGGCGGAGTGCGCTCCCCGGGATTTCCGGCAGGAGCCGGGAATGCGAAAAATCCGGGCAGTCCCCCCGTGCTGAGAATCACGTTCTCCGCTCCCGAAAGGTGGATGGCTTTCATATCTTCGCCTTTCGCGACGGACTTCACGGGTGCAGCCGCCCCGATCGTCCACGCGCCCAGCATCCGACAAAGATCGAGATCATAAGCCACGGCGGCTTCGCCCTCTTCACCCACCCGGATCACCACCCCATTCGTCGCCGCAGCTTTGGCCGTTTTGCCGTCGGCGCCTTTGCCGATTTCGATGGGACCTTGAACCCACGACTCGGGCGCTCCACCAGCGGGCTTCGGGGACGTTTGGGCCATTGCCGGACAGAGAAATTGCAGCAAAGCGAGGCCGCCGGCGATGGTCGTTAAAATACGAATGGGCATTGCTGAAATTCAACCAGTGGTGCCGCCGACGCGCAACCGTTCGCTAAACAATCGAAATTTCCGCTCGCCATCGGCCCTGCTTTTCCAAAATCTCTCGCGCGGCCTGCTATGAAAAGCTACGGATTAACTTTACTCATCCTCTTCGGCGCCACCCTTTTGCTTGCCGGGACGCCGGCACGCGCCGTCAATACGGTGGTCGTCGATGCAGGCCACGGCGGCCACGACCGCGGCGGAGCGCCCGGACAGCGCGTTCCCGAGAAGCCCTATACTCTGGACGTCGCGCTGCGGCTGGCGGCTACGTTACGCGAAAATGGCTTCCACGTCGTGCTCACACGCGATGGGGATTATTTCGTAGGTCTACGCCAGCGTTGCGACATCGCCAATGCCCAGGCCAATGCGGTGTTCGTGAGTGTCCACTTCAATGGCGCCCCGCGAACCGCCGCCGACGGAGTTGAGACCTACTACTACAGCCCGCAGAGTTCCGGGCTGGCCACCGCCGTCCACCGACGTCTCCTCCAAGTAAGCGGACTTCCCGATCGCCATATCCGCCAGCGCGGCTTTTTCGTCATTCGCAACACGCGCATCCCGTCGATCCTGATCGAGCCCGGATTCCTCAGCAACCCGCAGACTGCAGACCGCGTGGGCAACTCTCCCGCCTACCGCCAGCAGCTCGCCAATGCTGTCGCTCGCGGGATCATGGACCGGTATCGGTAGCGGCATTTTGGATTTTTGATTGCGGGATTTTTGATTGGATTTTGCGGTGTGCGATCAGATTGCGTTAAAGTCTGAATGACGCGTCGCGGGTAATCAAAAATCCCGCAATCCAAAATCCAAAATCCCATGCTTCTTTCCTGCCGCGAAATGAAAGACCTGGAGGAGCGCGCCTTTGCGGATGGGATCACCGCGGAAGCGCTGATGGAAGAAGCCGGGCGGAAAATCGCCGAAGCAGCCCAGCAATTCATTTGGCGGAGCCGGCGCTGCATCGTTTTCTTCGGCAAGGGCCACAACGGTGGCGATGCACTCGTGGCCGCGCGGCACCTGGCAATGCGCGGATTCGACATCGACTTGCGCGAGGTTTTTCCGAGGTCCGAATGGGCGCCTCTGACCGTGCTGCAACACGAAAAGCTCCAGCCCATCCTCGACAGCCGGTTGAACGCGGTTCCCCATCTCGCCACTCCGCCAGGGTCGGATTTTATTTTCGATGGGCTGCTGGGGATCGGCGCGGGTGGGGCGCTGCGCGAACCGATCCGCCGCGCCACTCGTGAGATCAATGCGCTGCGCGCCTCCAGCAACGCGCGGGTGTTTGCTCTCGATTTGCCGACCGGCCTGGATGCCGATACCGGCGGCGCCGATCCCGACGCCGTGGTGGCCGACTACACTCTCACCATCGGGCTCGCCAAAAAGGGACTCCTCGCCGATGCGGCCACGCGATTCGTCGGTCGCCTCGCGGTGCTGCCCCTCGAAGAGTTGAGCAAGCGGGCAACCACACCGGGGGATGGTGACATCGTCGCGACACCGGAGAACCTCCGCCCCGTGCTCCCTCGTCGAAACTTCGACACGCACAAAGGCGATTGCGGCCGGGTGGGAATCATCGCCGGCTCGCGCGGCTTCATCGGCGCCGCCGTGATGGCCTCTCAGGCCTGTGTTCACGCGGGTGCGGGTTTGATCACGCTCTTCGTCACGGAGGACATCTATCCGATCGTCGCCACGGCGGTGACGCCCGAGGTGATGGTCACGCCGGTGAAATCGTATCTCGACGTGCTCGAAGCCCGGACCGACGTCCTGGCGATCGGCCCCGGGCTCGGCAAGGCCCACGCGAGCGAAGTCCGGCAGATTATCGAGCGGGCGACGCAGCCGATGATCGTGGATGCCGACGCCCTCAATATTCTCGCGGAAAGTATCTACCTCCTCGACCGGTGTGCGGGACCGCGCCTGCTCACGCCCCATCCGGGAGAAATGGCGCGACTCGATCCGCAGTCCAGCCATCACAGCCGCCGGGAGACGGTCGCGGCCTTCATGGACCGGTGGCCACACGTGCTCCTGCTCAAAGGGGCGCGCACACTCATCGGCCAGCGAGGACACCCTTTTTCCTACAACACCACCGGCTCTCCCGGCATGGCAACCGGCGGCATGGGCGACGTCCTCACTGGCGTCCTGGCCGCTCTCGCCGGCCAGGGCCTGGCATTGTATGATGCCGCCCGTGTCGGCGCGTGGCTCTGCGGACGCGCCGCGGAAATCGCACTGGCCAGCGGCCACGATTCGGAAGAATCGCTCACCCCGATGGCGTTGATCTCGCATCTGGGCCCAACGTTCGAGGCCTTGCGACGAGGCGGGTATTAAGAGGGCGTCGAAGACGCAATCCCCGCTTGTCTAACGCCCGGGCATCCGCCACCTTTGGCTCTCCATGACCCAGAAAAGTTCCGGCTGTCTCTGGATGCTGGCGGGCTTCGGCCTGTGCCTCGGCTTCCTCACAGTTCTTGCCATTGTCTTCATCGTTGCCAGCGGCAATAGCGTGCGAACTGTGGTCAAACCCACGGCCCCGAAATTCGAGGAAACCGTCGTCGTCGACGCCAAAAAGGACGCCAAGGATCCCGACGCGAAAATCGCCCTCATCACCCTGCGCGGCATCATTACCTCCGCCGAACCGGGCACCATCGGCGACACCATGGTGGACGATCTCAAGCTCCAATGCGAGCAGGCGGCGATGGATGAAAAAGTCCGCGCCGTCGTCCTTTACGTCGATTCGCCGGGTGGCGAAGTCACCGCTTCCGATTTCATTTACAACGCGGTGCGGAAAATTCGGGACGGCGGTTACGGGCCGAAGAACAAGAAACCGGTCGTCGTTTACATGGGCTCGCTCGCGGCCTCCGGAGGTTATTACGTCTCGTGCGGCGGCACCTACCTCATCGCCAACGAAACCACGCTTACCGGTTCGATCGGCGTCATCATGCAATCGCTCCACTACCAGCACCTCTTTGACAAGCTCGGGTTGGAAACGATCACCTTCAAGAGCGGCCAGTTCAAGGACATGCTCAGCGGCTCGCGCGAACTCACCCAGGAAGAGCGCGATTACGTGCAGGGGATGATCATGCAGACCTACGGGAAGTTCGTGGGCATCGTCGCCCGCGAACGCAAACTCAATGAGGACGAGCTCCGGCACGGCCTCGCGGATGGGCGTGTAATCTCCGGCAAGGATGCCATGGCCGCCCGGCTCATCAACGCCACCGGCGAAGTCGAAGACGCCTACGCCAAAGCCATGGAACTCGGCGGAGCCAAAGGCGCCGCCGTGGTCCGCTATGAGTCGCCTTTCAAATTTGGCCGACTCCTTCGGCTGCTCGGTCAAAGCGAGAAGACCAGCGTGGAAGTCAATGTCGCCAAGGTCCTGAGTCCCAAACTCGAAGCCGGGCGGCTCTACTTCCTGCCGAGCTTTTACGCGCCGTAACGCGTGCCCGATTCTGCCTTAACGTCGGCGGCGACCCTGGCGGTGGCCGGCCTTTTCACGGTCGGGGCATTGGCCATCTACTTGTGGCAATTGCGGCTCATCGTGCGCGACGGCGGCAAGGTCCAGATCGGCAATCTCGATCTTCCCGAATTGCTGATGAGCGTCGTATTCGCGGGTTTGTTTGCGATGCTCACCGTGGCTGCGATCCTGCGCCATGGCACGAAGGAGCCGGAGGTGCACGTCCAGTCCATCCTCCCCAACTCCATTCTTTTCATTCTCTTCACGCTCGGCATCGCGGGTTTTCTGCATTACCGCGGGATGCGTCTGCTGGATGTCTTTGGCCTCAACCGAGTGCGATTTCTGCCTCTTTTGGGCTGGGCTTGTGGACTGCTCGCCGCGGCGTTTCCGCTCGTGTGGGCGGCCAACACTCTCACCGTGGCCGTATTCCACGACATCGCCGAGCCTCAGCCGCTGGTGGAACTCTTCAACACCGCCGCGCGCCATCACGATTACGGGACGGTGAGCGCGATCGTCGTCTCCGCCGTTTTCATCCAGCCGGCCTGCGAGGAGTTTTTGTTCCGCGGATTTTTCTACGCCGTGTGGAAAAAGCATCTGGGAGCGATGCGCAGCGGCTTTATCTCCAGCGTGCTCTTCGCGGCCTTTCATACGAACCTCGCGGCATTCGCCGGGCTGTGCGTCCTCGCCGTCTGCCTGAATGTCGCCTACGAGCGCACCGGGTCGCTGTTCGTCCCGGTGCTCATGCACATGCTTTTCAATTTCACCAGTCTGCTGCTGCTTTTCAGTGCGGCGCAATCCAGCGGCCTGCAATGAAGATGAAATCCTCGCCTGGCAAGAACACGGCGGCCACGTTGTCGGACCTCGGCGAAGACCGCGTCGTAGCGGCGCTCATTCAAGGCTTTGCCGCCGGTGCAGATGTGCTCGTGGGAGCGGGCGACGACTGCGCGGTCATTGGCCGACCACGCGATCGGCGCTGGCAACTCCTGAAAACGGACGCCGTGGTCGAAGGCGTGCATTTTCTGCCGGAGGAAGATCCGCGCCGGGTCGGTTGGAAAGCGCTCTGCCGGGCGATTAGCGACATCGCGGCCATGGGTGGTGTGCCCGGTCATGCGCTCATCACGCTCGCCGCGACGGGTTCGACGCCTTTCGCCCGGGTGAAAGCTCTTTACGCCGGCCTGCAAAAGGCCGCGCGAAAGTACGGCGTCGCGTTGGTCGGCGGGGAAACGTCGCGTTCGCCGGGGCCACTGTTTCTCAGCATCGCCCTCACCGGATGGGTCGAACCGAAATACTGTCTGCGACGATCCGGTGGCCGTCCCGGTGATTCACTCTATGTGACCGGACGCCTGGGCGGAACGCTCGCCGGCAAACACCTCGATTTTTCGCCGCGTCTCGAAGAAGCGCGCTGGCTGGCGGCCCATTTCAAGCCGCACGCCATGATGGACCTCAGCGACGGGCTCGCCACCGATCTACCCAGGCTCGCCGCAGCCAGCCAATGTGGGTACGAGATCGAGGAAGACCGGCTGCCGCTCGCCGTGGGTTGCGGACCACGGCAAGCGATGACCGACGGCGAAGACTACGAACTTCTCTTCAGCATCGCCGCCCGTTCCGGTACGTCGCTGGAAGTCGCTTGGAAACGCCGCTTCCCACGGCTTCCCCTCACCTGCATCGGCCGGCTCACGCATCAATCCAAAGCCGGCAACCGCAACGTCTCCCGTGGCTACGACCATTTCGCACAGCCCTGAGGAAACGGCGGTTCTCGGCCATGCTGAAGCGGCGACGGTGCGGCGCGGTGACGTGCTCGCGCTCTGTGGCGATCTCGGCGCGGGGAAGACGCAATTCGTCAAGGGGCTCGCCGCCGCGCTCGGCTCGGAGGCCGCGGTAACCAGTCCAACCTTCACCCTCATCCACGAATACGTGGGTGGACGGCTCCCGCTTTATCACTTCGATTTTTACCGTCTCGATACCGAGGACGAAGCGCTCAAGATCGGTCTCGACGAATACCTCGATGGCGACGGTGTCTGCGTCATCGAATGGGCGGACAAATTTTGCAACCTCCTGCCGGTGCACACGAAGTGGTATCGCTTCGCCCATCGTCCGGATGGAGCCCGGATCATTGAGCGTTCGGAGGGCGCGCTGAAATGATCACCCTGGCCCTCGAAACCTCCACCCCGCACGGCAGCGTGGCGCTCCTGGATGGCGATAGCTTCCGCCTCGACGAGCGTTTCACGGCCGATCGCAGCCACAGCTCCTCGCTTTTCGCGGCGCTCGAGAAGGCGCGCGCGCTCGCCGATCGCCTCGACTTGATCGCCGTCGGCCTCGGCCCCGGTTCCTACGCCGGCGTGCGCATCGCCATTGCCGCCGCGATCGGGCTGCAACTCAGCTTCCGCGCGAAACTCGTGGGCCTCCCGTCCGTCGCGGCCTTCGAGACCGAAGCGCCTGCCTACCTCGCGATCGGCGATGCGCGGCGCGATTCGTTTTACTTCTCACGCGTTGAAAAGGGCGTCTGCGTCGAAGGCCCATTGCTCGCGACCGAACAGGAACTGGCGCAACGCCTGGCAAGCGCTGCCGAGATTCCCGTCTTCGCCACTGCTGCGGTGCCGCAATTCCCAGCCACCAAGATGGCGCTTCCTTCAGCCGCCATCCTCGCGAGCCTGGCCGCAGCGCAACGCGGAATCGTGGCCACCGGAGCACTCGAACCCATCTATCTCCGCGAGCCGTATATTACCCAACCGAAACCGCGCGCGGGATCGAACCCGATCACTGATTCGTAGCCGGTTTGCCAATCGCGCCATCGCGTTGGAACGCCTGCCAGTCGGCCGCGTAGGCGGCGTCGACCAGCCATGATGCGGTCGATTTCGTGCCCGTGAATTCCGCATAGGGTGCAACGAGCAGAGCTTGATAACCGCCCTTGGCCGGGTCCCAATTCTCGCCGAGATCACCGGTTTCCGGAGAGAGCGTGTTCAGTGCTACCGGCCCCTTTCGTGCGTCGGCATTCGCCGGCACCCGCGCCTGGAAGGTGTGACGGAGGAAAGAGAAAACGAGCGGCCAGGTCTTGTCGCCCGGACCGTGCCCGGTCTTGGGCTCAACGGCGATGTTCCAGAGCGCGTGGTGATTCTTTCGCATCGCCGGAACGACGGCGAGATTCTCTTCGCGCGACGGGCGCGCAAAGAACTGGTCGTCCTCGCCGAAGATGACCAGGCCGGGCACTTGCGCAGCGCCGGGTTGATACACCTGAAACGTGATGCCAGGTCTCATCGAAACCCAGCCCCAGACACGGGCACCTTCGGTCGCCGGAAAGATCGCCGAGAACCCAGTCCCGTTGGAGTGACCGTATAGAAACAGCGGCGCGTACTCGATCTCCGTGTGCCCTGATCTCGCCGCGAATGCCTTCAGCCGTTCATAAAGCAAGCTCCGCGGCCAGAAGCCGCGCTGCATCGGATTGCCGACGAATTTGAACAGCGCGAGATGAAGCTCCCGTGCGAGTGCCCGCATGTCCGGCCGAAAGAACAAACTCTCGCCGCTGCCGTGGCCCGACATGACGACGATGCCCTTGACCACATCCACACCCTCCGGCAACCAGAGGTCGAACTTTACGTCTTCTCGCTGGCCCTCGCCCTTCTGTTTCACGGCCTCGCGCCATTGATCGTCGGTGATCTTCCAGTCCCAATTGCGCTCGACGATTTGTTTCGGTGAAGGCTTGCCCCACTTGGCTTCGTCGAGCACGCCATCCCAGGTGGAGGTGATGCCTTGCGGATTCGCCCGCGCCCAGGCATTCACCCAACCCGTGCTGTGACACTCCGGAAGCGCGAGCGTTTCGGCCAGATCAACGCCGGGAACTGCCGCCGTGGTGTTGCGCGCGGTGAGTTGCCGTTCCAGCCATGGGCTCACCTTCTCCGCCCACTTCTCGCCGTGGACACGCAAACCTTCGCCGCTGAAGTGAACACCCTGGCCGCCGCGCTCGCGGAGGGAGCCGCTCAGGGCATCGCTATCGGGACCGGGCAAAGCGAGGCCATCCTTCCAAACGGCGGCCTGCGCCTCGCGGATCTCCGGCGAGCCTTCATCGCCCGGTGCGTGGTAACTCGCCTGCGCCACGAACCAAGGCGGCTCCCAGCCGATGGCCCGGCGCGATTCGCGAATCAGCGTCTCCAAGTACTCGCGGTAAAGTTTCCCTTCCAAGGTACGACTCGGATCTTTTTGGTTGGCGTCGCTTTCGCCCTGGTGCCAGAGCACGGCCCGAAAGCCGCTCAACCCTGCGGATTTCATGCGCGCTACGAGCATCTCGAAGGCGGCGCCTTTGCTGGCCCACTGTCCGCTGGGCAGTTGCTCTACGCGGCCCAGGAGGGTCGGCGGATTCGGAAACGTCGCGCCTTTCGGAAGCCATTCGCGCACACTCGTGGCCCCAATCCCGCAGGCCATCAGGCCGACTGGAACGTTGAACTGCTGGACAATTTTGTCCGCAAACGGTGGCAGGAACGAACCGCCCTGCCCGCTGGCGCCGGGTTGTGGGTCATCCGCCATTCTCCACGTGTTCCCATCGAAAGTGGAAACACGACGCGAGACCGCGGTCTGCTTTTCCTCGCCGTGATTTGCGGAGTTCGACTGCCCCGCCACGACGAAGACCTCTCCGATGCCCACGTGCTCGACGGTCGCTTCGCCGATCGCTTCTCCATGGCGTAGCGCCCGGACTTCAAAGCGAAACCAACCGCCCGCCAGGGCTGGAACCGAACCCGTAAATGTCGCCCCCTCAAAATGCGCCGGCA
>Ga0206824_10075_pt1 | contig 33076 bp, 34 predicted proteins | sample Alteio_BWOrgCont_82_FD_152874 | JGI IMG/M metagenome (GOLD analysis project Ga0206824, IMG submission 152874) | Enriched cells from forest soil in Barre Woods Harvard Forest LTER site, Petersham, Massachusetts, United States -... | ecosystem: Environmental > Terrestrial > Soil > Temperate forest >...
TGTTGTGACAATGCCACCACCAGCGCCACCGCCGCCATCGCCGCCAATGCCGCCCGAGGGTTGAGCGCTTCCACCTGGTGGCGTATTTCCTTGAGGTTGCAATCCAGGCATCCCTTCACTACCACCACCGCCACCACCAAAGGATGTTGTACCACCACCGCCACCGCCGCCACCTGCACGGATTCCTCCGGCATATGCAGCATCTCCTCCACCAGCACCGGCGGTAATTAGTAGACCGTAACCGTTGCCATCATCTCCAGGATTCTGGTCAGAGCCACCGTTGCCAAGATTTTGGAGCATTCCTGTTGTGGCACGAGATCCTATCCCACCGCCGCCGCCACCACCGCCGTTCGTTGTGGTAACATCACCGCCGTTGCCACCAAAACCACCGCCACCAGCACCACCGCAGCTTCCGTTGGTTGTAATAGAACCGCCGTTACCACCAAAACCACCACCGCCACCGCCGCCCCCCTCATCGCCGGTTGAAGAACCGCCGATATAGCTTCCTCCGTTGCCGCCGATAGCAGAACAATTGTTTATCAATACATTCATCAAGGTAATTGAAGGAAACGAACCATTTAAAAAGAATTGTGGTGCGTAAATGGCGCCGCCAGCACCCAAACCACCGCCGCCGCCCGTAATTCCGTCTCCACCATTGCCACCTTTTGCAGCGAGGTTTTGAAAGATTATGTTTTGGATGGTGACATTGCCTATTGGGATGAGAAATCCGCTATAGGTGCTACCATTGCCATCAATGGTGACGGTTGGTGTAGAGCCCGGGTTGCCAATGGTGATATTTACAGGATTTGAGGAGTTATTAATAATCGGCAGACCTCCATTGAGTTGAATAGTCATTGGAAAATCAAAAACAATCGCATAATCATCAACTGCTGTGTTTAATCCCTCATTCATAGTATTCAAGCAATATCTTAGGTCGCCAGGGTCTCCCATGCCACCCGCATTATTATCGGTGGCTAAAGATACATGCAGTATTGTTAATGCATATAAAGAATGTGTACAGAAAAGAAATATCAAACACTTGAACTTGAACATAAAGACAACCTCTGCCAATTTTTAACATCATTAATTTTTTAGCAGTCTATTGAGCGAAAAAAAATTATTCAATGGTTAAAATTTGGCAGAGGGGAAAGTTCATTTTTTTGTTGCGTATGGTTAGGTCGCATAGCGAATGCAATGGTGGCATGGCGAATGTTGCCACTTTGTACCACAATGTGTGGCGTTGGGTAGATAGAAAATTCTGTGAGCAGTGCGCCGGGAATGAGTAGAATAGGGTGTTGATGGTGTGACCGCTCAACCTTTCTCAAGGGAGAGAAAAAATCATCAACGGTGTATGAGGATTTATAAGCAGATACAAGAAGCGATTGGTTGTCCGTGCTGTCCAGAAACAGAGAAAACGCAGTCCCATCGTAATGCGGTCTTGTGGCAATGTACGAAGGGAAATATTTGACTATCTTTAAAAGGATAGGGGGATGACCATATGTGGAAGCGAACATTGTTTCTAAACCTAACTCCGCTGCCGCTGCAGTAAATAGATGTCCGTATGGTTGTTGGATTTCTCGACATAGATCGAAAAAACGGATAATGGCGGAAGCCTGCTTGAATTCTGGGTAATGAGCGCACATAAATTCATGGAAATGGATTGAGTAATAGAAGGAAATCTGGCTTCTTCCGGCTCGTTGTGACTCGTCATAAAAACCAAAAAAATTTGTAGAATAATAATGCTTATCTTTTGAACGGATAAAACGTTCTTTTGTGTTGTATAATTTTTGTGCCCATACGGGATTTTTTTGCAGAAATTCAGTGAACTCATCAAAGCATGCATAAAGAGCATCAAAGATTGCTGTTCCATGCTCGCTGTCGCACATCTCCATATAACCTACTTGCTTGAACTGTTCTGCCAGCGGTAATGCACAAAGAGATTGCAATGCGCATACGAGAAAAATCAATAAAAATATAGTTTTTCCAATCATGACGTTATCGTATACCGTATTCTTTGTATCTGTCAAATGTTGAGGGATTTTGCGCACGTGCCTATTTTTTGATACACATGGATCTCTTCCTGTGCAGTCATTTCTGTGTTGTTTTTTTTGTTATCTCTTGGTATGATTCTTTTGCTTTAATAATCTTGGTTAAAAGGATGGTATGATACAAAAACAATATTGCTTACTGATTATGATTATTTGTGGTGCCTTAACAAAAGCAGAATCGCCCGCATTATTGCGCGGTCCGTTGGAATTCTTCGCTCAGTATGAACAATGTGGCAAGGTTGTTGCCAGCATCATTGCAAGCACATCATTATATGCAACATACAGAGCTTGTAAAGAAGAAACGTGGCGTGCAACATGGCAACGCTATAAATGGCTGATTGCAACGGCAATTCTTGGAGGAACTGCAGCTGCTTTGCTTCGCAATATTGCGTACGTTAATAAAAAACCTTGTGAAGATTTACCGTTTTACTTCAATCCGCTGAGCGCTGTAAGTATACTAGCACGCAAAACATTGGTTTTAAAAGATAAATATCCATAATTATTGAACAATGGTTTTCATCCTTGATTACTCATAAATCAATTGAGCGCATTTTTGGCAGAGATTTTTTATCGTAAAGCATGTTTTACTTTATCGCCCATGCCCTTAAGGCGCTCTATTGGTTCATTAGAAAAAACAAAACGCAAATAGCATGCAGCCCGCTCTCCCCACCCAACCATTGGCGTTGTTACAATTTTAGCTTTTTCAAACAATAGCTTTTGCGCTTCGGTAGAAGAAATTCCTAATGCTTGTGTATCCATTAATATTGACCAGCCACCATGAGGCGGAATAACCGGCAAATCTTGCAATTCCTGCAGCATACAATCACGCCGTTTTTGCCATATAGAGAGTGCTTGCTCAAGACCATTATTGGGAGTATTGAGCGCTACTGCAACACCATCCATGCTAATACCAACTTGGCAAACAACATTTGCTATGCTGACTAAACCTATAGCAGGCATAATATCCTTTGGCCCTACAATCCAGCCAACACGCCAACCAATCATGCGTAATTCTTTTGATGCTGAACCAACGGTAATGGTACGTTCTGCCATGCCCGGTAAAGACGCTGGATGGATCACCGTGCGCCCATCATACAATATGCGTTCCATAGCAGCATCATATAATAACCAAATATCAGCTTTTATACATACATCGGCTACTGCTTGCCATTCTTCGTGCGTGAGTACATGACCACTTGGCATACCAGGCGCCATAACAACCATGCGGGTTTTGTTGGTCACTGCTTGACGTAAAGTATCTACATCTAGGCGCCAACCATGGGGTGTTGGAATAAGTGGCACAAATTTTGTTATGCCGCCGGCTAAGCGAATCCTATTGACGATACCTGCATATACAGGATCTGTTAAAATTACCTCATCGCCAGGTTCTAACGTTGCAAGAAAGCAATTCAGAATGCCAGACATGCCACCAGCGCTAATAATACATTGTGTTTGCCAATCGTATTGTACACCGCTTACATTGTGTACGCGTTCAACAGCAGCTTGCCGCACTGCTTGTTGACCCAAGAATGGCAAATAACTATTATTGTCATCTTTGCCAATGCCATTACGCGTTACCTCAATTGCAATACTTGGCGGCAGAATATCTGTATCAAGATTTTCTAAACGTAGAAGTTCTGGATCATGTGCTGCATCAGCAGCACTCCCTGCGCGTTCTACACCAATACCTGGTACATGCGCTAAGCGTGAAACGTTGTGTATGAGTGGCATAATGTATCCTATTTTATTAGGCCGATACAATTGTATCAGGCTCAACCAATCTAATCTCTATGCGCTCTTTGCCTTTACCCGGCTTATCCCGCTTTAGGGTAACATAGCCAACTTCACCGGTGCTGTTGACGTGCGTACCTCCACACGGAACTTGCGCAAGGCCCTCTATTTTCCAAAAGCGACGTTGATTGTCTTGATCGGAATAATCTTTAACGATAGGTAAATCGCGGGTTATAATAGCATTGTATTGCTGCAAAATTTCATCAAAATAGGTTGAGATGTTGGTATCAGCAAGAAAATCGATACGCGCTTTGTCTTCTGCTATATGCGCACCAATTTTCTCAAAACCGTACTTTTGGGTTACAATCTCTAGAATTAGTTCTGCAGTAAAGTGTAGACGCATAAGTTTATAGCGACGAGGCCAATCAATAATCATTTCTACTGTGTCACCAACATGCAGACCATGCTCTTCTGGCAACGTGTAGATGATGAGTTTATTCTGCATGGTTGAACCAAGAATAGGAATGCCATTTACCCATGCTTTGTCACTTTCTTGCCCCCCGGCAAATGAATAGGCTATTGTATCCTCAAATACAACATTGTTGCCATCTACTGATGCAACCTTAGTTGTTAAGGTTGTTTGGTATGGATTTTCCCAAAAAATTTTGTTCATAAAAATATAGTTAGTTTACTTATGGACCATTAATATTTTAGTGAATATAATTATACCATATAAACCTAGTAAAAAAATATATTCAAATGAATAAAGTACGATGTTTTGGGAATAAATCAAATCAAGAATTTTACGCTCAATATCATGATACTGAATGGGGCATTCCTTCACATGATGATCGGCACTTGTTTGAACTATTGATCTTAGAAGGTGCGCAGGCTGGCTTAACATGGGAAACTATTTTAAAGCGGCGGCATGGTTACCAAAAAAGTTTTTACAATTTTGATCCGCACAGTGTTGCTGCTATGACCGATCAAGAACTTGAGCAATTACGTGCTAACCCAGCGATCATTCGTAATCGGTTAAAAATTTATGCAGCGCGCCAAAATGCACGTGTATTTATTAACATACAACAAGAATTTGGTTCTTTTGATGCGTACCTTTGGCGCTTTGTTGATAATAAACCAATTGTTAATAGGTGGCATGCACTGTCGGACATGCCGGCAAAAACGTCAATAAGTGATGCATTATCAAAAGATTTAAAAAAGCGCGGTATGTCATTTGTTGGTTCAACCATTATGTATGCATATATGCAAGCGGTTGGTATGGTGAATGATCATATTGTTACGTGCTGGACTCGTCAGTAAGCTTGAGCGTTTGTTGTTCATGTTTTAATAGCCACTCTTTACGCGCTATGCCCCCGCTATAACCACCTAAGTTACCGTCAGCATTAATAACACGATGGCACGGGATAATAAGCGCAAGTTGGTTTGCACCATTTGCTTGTGCTACGGCACGATACGCGGCTGGCTTGCCGAGTGCCTGTGCTAGTTGCGCATACGATTGCGTTTCACCTAACGGGATTTTCTGCAACTCTTGCCAAACAGCCTGTTGAAATGGAGAGCCTAAAAGACGCAGTGGTGTTGTAAATGTTGTGAGCTTGCCTTCAAAATACTGCTTGAGTTCTTGCTCGATCAGGCGAATAGGCGTTGTGCAACCAGGTAGTATTGCTGCTTGTGTTTTGTACCGTAAACGTTCAATTTCTCGTTCAAGACCTTGGCGATTCTGAAATTCTAAAAGATAGAGCGCGGTTTCATCGGCGATAGCAAGCATGGGCCCTAATGGTGTATTAAGCCATGTTTCATTAAGAATTGTTGAAGACATTGAGCTGTTATAATGGATTTCTTTCGTTTCAATTGTTATCATAAATGCAGTCTATTGTTAATAAAAATATGCTTCTTATTGTATCACAACTGATTAAAATTTATCACTGCAATTGAGACGTTAATTTTTTTGTGAAACCAAGGGTGCTACTTGAAAAAAGTGTTTGTTATTTGAGAAACGTACGCAGATCTTTTTGCATTGGCAATAACAAAAGACAAAGATGCAGCAGTTGCTGCTTTGGAAAAGCGTAAACAATATAATAAAGAATCTTGGTTTATAAGATATCTACCACATTGTATGAAAAATCTTATACTGGCCCATCCCACAGAAGATGTGCGAGAGGCAGCCATTCTGGCAGATCATTGCTAAAAATTTTTTTTACCGATAGTGTAATAAAAAAATTAGTTGAGAGGTAGTGGAGTGAATATGATTAGAAATATTTTTATTATTGGTTGTTGCTTTGCAAGCTCTTTACACGCTGCATCAATTACTTGGATAGCTCAAAGTCCTAATAATGATATGAATGATGCAGCCAATTGGAATCCTAATACGGTTCCAGGAGCTGGCGATACTGCTGTCTTTGATAGTGCCGTGTCGGGCATTTCTACGAATCCAACGGAGAGCAGCGCGCCATTTTCTGTTACAGCATTTAATTTCCCTAACCTTGCTTCACCGTTTGGTTTTACGTTCAATAATCAAAATCTTACTTTTTCTGGAATTGGGATTACCGGTGTTACAACAAACACATCAATTCTTGTTAATAATAATAACAATGCCACTTTTTTGGGAGATATGCTTGCATTTGCTTCGGCAGGTTCTAGTGGCCAAGCAAATATACTATGTCTTAATAATGTTTCTCTAAGCGGCGCTCAATCTGGTCAATCTATAGGCGCCATCGGTTCTGAGATTCATGCTGCAGGCGCCTACACGGCATCCGATGAAGCGATCATTATTGCCCTTAATCTCGGCACTGATAATGCTACGGCTTTAGGCGGTAACTCACTTGCCGCTGGTGCAGCAAGTCAGCTGAAGTTTGATGATTCTTGTACACTCGGCGATAATATCATGCTGGCAGCACTGAATTTAGGAGAATTTGGGGGATCCAATTCAACGACTGCTGATCAAGTTAATATTATCCAAGGAAATCAATTAGGTACTGCAGGAGCATTTGCGGTTGGAGATAATTTTAGCTGCGCCATAGGAAATATTGGTAATGATAACAATACGGGCAGAGGTGGCAATCAAGTAGGCGTAATCAATGCTGCGCAGGTGGGTCTGCAAACAACGGGTGTTGTGGGCAATAACGCTTCAATTACCATTGCCAACATAGGAAGTAATGCTGCAGCTACAACGGTAGCATCTGACCAAGTAGCATATCTGAATGATAATCAATTTTTTGTTGGACAGTCATTGCAAGCTGGTGATGGGTTCAATCTTACGGTCAACAATGTGGGGAGTGATAGTAGTACTGGCGTCGGGCAACATTTAGTTTCGGTCATCAACTCAAACTCAGGCATTACAGGCGACCAGCTCTTATTACTCCGTGGCGGTACCATCGGCAAGAATGCTGCGATGCGGGTAACAAATGCTGGAATCTATTCCGGTACTAATACGGCTAGCGGCTGCCAAGTTGGGGGAATGAATTTAGGACAATGCGCCGTGGGTGATTCTACAGCAATCGGTTCTTATAATTTTAATACTGGAGAGAATTTTAATTTAACGGTGACAAATGCTGGCAATGACACTGCAACAGGGATAGGCTCTGACGCGGTTGGCGACGTTTCTACAAATCAACTGTCATTTTTTGCACCATGTTCTTTGGGTAACCAGGCGCAGATTAATATCACCAGTGCTGGTCATTATGCAGGTTCTGCTTCTACCACGTATGTTAATGTTGGTTCAGTTGGTTCACGGCAACTTAATGCTGCAAGTACATTTCTGGCAGGTGATGATTTTACGCTGAATATTACCAATGCTGGGAGTAATGAGGGTAGTGGCATTGGTGGTTTTTTTATTGGTGATATTATTACTGGTCAACAAGCAGATTTTGAACATGGATGTACTGTAGGAGACAACGCTTCTATTACCATTACCAATGCTGGTGCTAATACCGCCTCAACAACAAACAATAATCAGGTTGGTAGTTTGATGGGTTTTGGTGTTCAGTTTTTAGTTAAGGAAGGGTTTAATGTTGGCGATAATCTTACATTAAAGATTACCAACGCTGGGGTTGATGAAAGTACTACTGCAGGCGGCAATTTAGTTGGTTTTATTAACAATAATACCGTCGATTTTGTGGCTTCTCAGTGCCATCTTACCAATGGTGCAACTGTCGGTAATAATGCTTCCATCACAATAACCAATGCAGGAACCTTTGCAGGAAATAATGCAGGAAACAATGCAATTGCAACCTTTGGGGGAGGAGCGCAATTTGCTAGTATGACGCCATTTCAAGCAGGAGACAAACTTAATTTTAATGTTTCTATGATTGGTACAAGTAATGCATCGGGTCAAAATAACAATAGAATAGCTGTTTTAGGAGGTGGCGGAAGTTCTCAAATTGATTTTAAAAGCGATTGCACAGTAGGCAATGAGGCTTCTTTTGTTATTTCCAATAAGGGTATCAACAATGATGGTACCGGAACTAATAATTTAATCGGTTATGTTACGAATGCACAGTTGGCTGTTGTAGGAGATTTTTCTGCAGGCAATGACTTGACTGTTAATATCAGCAATAGTGCTAAGAATGCTGGTGATGCGAGTAATAATGTCGGCTTTATTCAAAATTCGCAACTTTCCTTTGGACAAGCATGTACATTCGGTGATGGCTCCGTGATTAATGTAACTAATACAGGCAGTGTGGGTGGGTCACAAATTCTCTTTAACCAAGGTTTTAATTTGACGAGTGGTAAAGCGTTCATTGAAGTGACCAACAATGGTACTGTCACTAATCATGGCATTGATGTTGAAGGTGCAAATCAGGGTGGTAATGCTGAAGTTACCCTCAATAATAGTTCTTTATATATTGCCGCAACGTTGCCAACATTTACCATTGGGGGCCTTCAAGGAGATGCAACTTCTACAGCGCAGTCGCAACCTACCTTAATCATTAACCGTGACAGTTCACGCGTTACAGATTTTGCTGGTATTATTCAAGACTTTTCCGGCAGCGTTCCTACATTGCTTGTAAAACAAGGTACAGGAACGCAAGTACTTTCTGGTATAAATACGTATACAGGGCTTACAACTATAGAGCAAGGTACTTTGATGGTGAATGGATCACTCGCAGGAGATTTGTTGATTGATCCTGCAGGTACATTAAAAGGTACAGGCACAATCAGTGGGACGGTGACAAATACAGGCACCATTGCACCAGGACAAAATAGTATTGGTACCATCACCGTGGGCAGCTATATCAACAACGGCGGCACGTATGATGTTGAAGTTAATGCGGTCGCCAATGATCTTATCCATGTGTTAACAACAGCTACGCTCAATGGTGGTAACGTTCTCGTCAGTTTTGTAGATAACACGTTTAAACTCAATGCACCTTATACTATTGTAACAGCAGACAGTTCTTTAACAGGAAAATTTACTAGAGCTATTTCACCAGGATTTACTACTGCTATTTTAACGTATGATCCAAATAACGTATTTCTTACCATCAAATCTGACTTGTTGCGCGCTGCACAACGGTGCAATCAACTTGGTGTAGCAGAAAATATTGATAATATACCCACGCTCAGCGATGCTCAATCGCTCCTCATTAGCACCATCGCGTTATTGCCACTCAATGAGGCTCAAGAAGCTTTAGAAAGTTTATCAGGCTTTCAATATACCAATGAAGTTTGGACAACAGAGATTGCAACAAGCAGATTTATACGGCGACTCTATGATCCTTTGCGCTATCAAGTAACGGCATGCTGTAACGATGAATGTGAAAATTGGACGACATGGTTAGAGACGGGTGCTAATTTTGCTCAGGTTAATGGTGATGAAGCTCATTGCACTCGTATGTTTAGCTATCAAGTAACCGCTGGTCTGCAAAAAAACATTGCAACTAATTTCTTCCTAGGTCTTGCCGCCTCTTATGAATATGATAATGAAAAATTCACCGCTGCACATGCAAACCGCAACGCTGCTTATGTGGGACTCTATGGTTTGTATCGACCTACCTGTTGGTATACATTGTTTGATCTTGCCTATGGACATACATCCAGCCATGTAACGCGTACTATTGCAGCGGGAGATTTAAGCTACAAGGCGTTTGGTAATCCAAAGGTTAATAGTTTTGCTTTCTATGCAGAATGGGGATTTGACATCGCAACCGAACGAATTCTTGCACAACCATTCATAGGAATCCAAGTAGAAAAAAATTGGCGCAACAGCATTACGGAACGCACAACGAGCGCGTGGGGACTTGTTATCGACAAAGATCAATGGACTCCAGTAAACACAAGACTTGGTCTTCATCTGACTGCGTGCAATCTTTGTCATGGTATTAATGTTTCTGGGGATTTAGCGTGGAATCAACGGTGCACGAGAAGATGTAATACAACAGAAGGGCACTTTGCAGGCTTTGGCGATTCTTATCTAATATGTGGTAATGACTTAGATGATTCAAGTATTGATTATGCTCTCACGTTTACAAAATGTTGCGGTGAAGACTCAAAATTGTATCTGCAGTTTGAAGGACAATACTGGAACCATGCGATAACGAATGGTTTCTTGGCTGGATTACAATACTCTTGGTAAATTTTTAGCTAATTAGTAGAGAAATAAATATTTAAGCTTGTTTTAATTTCGCAATATTGTCCGTTACGGTAGTTATAAAGAATACAGGCCCGCGCTCAGGCGGGCCAATATTTTTAAATATCTAACTATTAATCAATATTATCAAATTACAACAACATGGAAATCCAACATTTCATTGCTTGTTTTCATATTTGGATCATATAATCCTTTTCAAGGGCAATTTAACCTACAAAAGAAGAATTCCGGATTGCTTGAAAATAGCTTGAAATAAGGCTAAAATAAATTTTGTAACCACTCAACGCGTTACAATCATTACAATTCTAACCAGAGGCTATGCAGCCATACTTTATTTTTCTAAGGAGGTAAAAATATTATGAAGAAAACATCATTGAGGATTCTGTCCATTTTTTGTGTGTTGAGCACGCAAATTTGCATGGCAAGAAACACCGACCACATTAAACCAGACTGCACAGAAAGAGTTAAATCTCATGCTGTCGAAGAGTTTATGGATTATATTATCAAGCATGGCTATGGTGCATGGGTAGCAACGCCAAACAGAGGGGTTCCGGTTATATTGGTATCGCGAGATGAAGGTACAATTTCTTATCTGCGGTGCGAAATTCCTCATCGCATTGATATGCTTATGCAATATTCACATGACATTAATGAGGCGGTAGAAACGCGTGATGAATTGCCATTCGCGGCGTTTAGAGAGTTGCGTAAAACAGCTGAGTCTGAAGAAGCTATTAATGTCGAAGTTAAAGATGCGTATGGTACATGGACTTTATATAACGCTCGTGAAGTAGATGCTGGCAAGTACGGCACCATTCTATGCTTCGATCCACAAGAAGGTGATAAAATCAATGTTACTTGTATGACTCATCACAAAGAGTTACAAAAATATCTTGCTCTTTATAGAGCGCAGAAATTGAAGCGAGCTACAGACAAAACAAAAACGGTATAAAAGAGATTCCATCTATGCGATTTAATGCATTAGTACCAGAATTGTATGTAGTAGATTTCCAAAGAAGTCTTACTTTTTATACTGAAATTTTAGAGTTTGCTCTAGAATATCAACGCGCAGACCCCTCTTTTGCTTTTTTGTCATATCAGGGAAGTCAAGTGATGATCGAATTAGAACACGAAGATAAAGATTGGCATACGGGCAGCTTAGAATATCCTTGTGGAAGAGGTATAAATTTCCAAATTAGGACTGATAATGCTCAAAAGCTTCTAGAAAGATTAAATGTTGCAAACTATCCATTAAGAAGAGGTTTAAAAGATAGTTATTATAAAGTAAACAATACATTATATGGCTATAGACAATTTTTGGTTATGGATCCAGATGGGTATCTTCTTCGCTTTTCTCAACCCATTGAATTTTGCTATTTTGAGCAGCTTTTACACAAAGGGATGTGATGCGCTCCTTATTTATTATGAGTCTGTTTTTTTCTCTAGGTAGCTTCTGTTGCGATGGTATGGCTATTGAAACTGAAGATGCATTAGATGCAGAAGTGGATTATTATACGGACAGCTCACAATCGGTTCAGCCAAGCGAAGATCAGCTTGTAGAAGCTCTTTTTAATAACTTTGAGGCTGGTTTTACTGAACATATGCATAAACAGGTTGATGGTAGTTACCGATGCGGCTATTTTGCATCTTGCTATGCCGCACAGCCATGCAACTGCCATTGTGCTACCGCTTATGAAGCGGCAATACATTTGCGAAACCATACAGATTACAAACCATTTAAATCAAACATTACGCAAGAGCGTTTTGCTGTTGCCTATGTTGGACAAGAAGAAGAGCTCGAATACATCCCATACTGTTTTTTGTGTTATTATGAATATAATGATGATGTTGATCAGCATAAAATTACATGTCCACATCAACCCCAGTATTCTAAAAAGTCAAAAATTCCTCAGTTGGTAAGAGAGTTGCATGGCTTTAATGTATAAAGAACCAAATTAAGAAAGGAACTATGTTTTATAAATTACTTATGTTAGTGCTGGTACATGCACCCTTAATGCACGGCTCTTTGTCTCGAGCATTTTGTTCCACAAGTAAACTATCACGGCTAGCATTGCGCGCGCAACGAGCAAAAAGTTTTTGTAAAGATAGTGAAACCGAATTCAATACGAGAGTTGTTAAAGCAATGTGGGCTGCATGGCGCAAAGAGGATAAAGACGGGTTGGAGTTGGGACTGTATGAAATTCGTTATGCAGAATATAAAAATCTTAGTGAAAAACTTACGGGTTATTCTGATGCGGAACGTCAGGAAATTTATAGAGACGTCAATCATCCAGGACATATGGATTATCAACGCTTTCTTTATCTAGAAGGTGCATTGGGGGCGTGCGCAAGAATGTGCTGAAAATCATCGATAACATACTGTTAACCAATGAAGACCAGGCGATGAAGCCTGTACATGTTTTATAGTTCTGTGGTATACTAATAATGCTTACTAGAAGCGTTTTGAGTTATTACAGGAGAAAATTGCAACATGAAGAAATTTACCCTATGCAGTTTAGCGTTACTTACTGCCGTTTATGCAACAGCATTAGAACAGTTAAGCCAACCGGTGTTAAAAAGCCAGCCATTGCAAGAATGGGCTGCTGCTGAAGGCATTGTAGCTGAAGGGCGGAGCGTTATCTATATGCTAACGCTTGAGGATGATTCATTGGCTGTTTTTAAGCCGGAAGACGTATTGTACCAATCCCTGGGTGAAGTTGTTACTTTTAATGCTGCACGATGGCTTGGGTTGGATCTTATACCGCCTGTTGTGATACGTAATGATGTTATGATTGGTGAACAACCTGTACAGGGTTCACTAATGCGCTTTAAAAGACCATCAACTCGCTTGCATACAACGGCGGAATTGCGAAATGCTATTAGTTGTAAACAGTTTGCCGAGCAGCAGATTTTTTCATTTGTGTTGGGGCGATATGATATGCATTTTGGTAATTATGTAATTTACCAAGAAGGTGATTGTGCCAAAGTAGCCCTTATTGATAACGGTTGTATATTGGCGCGGCAATATGTTGCCGGTTATGGTGAATTACCATGGGTTGCTATGCGTAAAGCAGCAATGCGTGAGGGCGAAGCGGCAACGTTAGCAGAATCATTGCAAAAACCGCAGCAGCCAGAAGAAATTTTAGCAGAATTTCCTGATTTTGATTTTTATACCAATCGATCTATTAATCAGGGTTTTACGCACATTTGGGGCGGCTATTTATGGCGGCAGTTCTATGGCGATTGCCGTAGTTATTTAGAACCTTCTTTTTCTAACGTGATTCCAGCAGGATTGCTTGCACGGTTACAAGAGCTTGATGCTGATGTGTTGCGAAGCTTTTTCCCAGCATTGCCTGTAGGATGGGATGATGCACGGCTTGCTGTATGGGTTGAAGGTGTGTTGCAACGGCGTGATATGGTTGTAGCATATTTTGCACAAAACCCTGCAGGTGTAGTCTAATTTGCGGCTATCTCACCACAAAAATTCTTTGAATGTTAAATCGCTGGAGGAATTATTCCTCAAAGCTTGCTTCATCATCCGCATAATGTTATTTTGGCTTGGGTCAGACAAGATACCCGCCAGCTTGCAGCGGGGATCTTTATTGTATAGATGGGAGATAAGCTATGAACTATGTTCAACAATTTTTATATGTAGTGCGTGAATTAGCATTAGCAATGGCGATTGCTATTCTTGTACCATTTCTTGCGCATTATACTGCGGTTTTAATATACCCTAAACCAGAAAAAAGTCAGTTTCAACCAGAAGAATATAAACAACAAGAAGCAGAAAAACAACGTCTTGAAAAAAAGCTTGCTCGATTAAACCGGGACTATGAAAAGGCAAAGGATATTGCTGTGCAGCCTCAACAGGTCCAAGAGCTACAAAAAATTAATAATGAACTTGATCAGCTATCAGATATTATTGAAACAGAGGATAAAACAATAGAAGATCAATATAAAAAAGCAGTTATCCCCTTTGAAAAAACATATTTTTTCATTGTGCTTTGCTTTGCAATAGCCATGTTTGGAATCAGTGCTGTCGTGTCGATAATTTCCATAAACATCGGTTGTCTTATTGCTGGTTTTATTTGCTACTTCATGGCCTTCACGGATTATTGGCAGTATATGAACCCATTCTTTAAATTGTTGGCGCTGTTGATTGCGTTAGTGCTTGTTGTGCTGCTTATAGTACGTTTTGTTAAAGACCAAACTCGATAACGTTATTGACAGCAGGCAAAAAACTATCTACGTTTTGCATGGGCCTAATTAATATATTGAGCGAGGGTATTGGTAATGATAGCACGAGTGAGGCATTATCTTTGTGGGGTTTTTTTATTGCTGCCGATCTATGCATTGTCGGCTGTTACAGATAGAGTAATTGCCACGGTGTCTGTAGGCAATAGTCCGTCTGGCATTGCGGTTACGCCTAATAATCGTTTTGCCTATGTTGCCAACAATGATAATGCTGGTTTGCCCAATGGTAATACGGTAAGTGTTATCAATCTTGCAACCAACATGGTTGTAAAGACAATAAGCAATGCAAGCTTTAATCAGCCGTATACCGTTACTATTAATGCAGCCGGCACAAAAGCCTATGTTACCAATAGCAACAGTACCACCATTACTATAATAAACACAGCAACCAATACCGTGACCGGTATTATTGATGGTTTTGATGGTCCCTCCGGCATGGTTATAACACCATCTGGTGATAGAGCATACGTGAATAATTATGGTGGGCCAGAAGGTGTTAAGAGTGGGAATGGCAAAACGGTGCGCATTGTTAATTTAACAACGAACAGTATTATTGGAGCTCCTATTACCGTGGGACTTGCTCCTGCAGCCATTACCATATCTCCTGACGGCGCCTTTGTGTATACCATTAATTATGAAACTGGTAACCCGGGTACTGGTACTATGAGTATTATACAAACAAGTACTAATAAGGTGGTTGGTACGATAGGTGGTTTTTCAGGCCCCTTTGCAATTGCGTTAACATCCGATGGCAATTATGCGTATGTTACTAATTTTGGCAGTAATAACTTTTCACCAGTCGGTACAACAGTCAGTGTTGTTAATCTACGCAGCAGAGCAATAGTCAAAACTATTAAAGTAGGGACGCAGCCGTCTGGCATTGCCATCACACCCGATGGTCGTTTTGCGTATGTTACTAATTACAATACTCTTTATCTGGGGCCGAATTTTACTCTTTTAACGCCAGGCCCAGGCATTGTCAATATTATTGATATTGCTACGAACAAAGTACTGCCACAACTTATTATGGTGGGGAAATCTCCTGCAGATGTAACAATATCGCCAGATGGTCGTTTTGCTTATGTTACCAACTATGCATCTAATACCGTGAGCGTTATAAATATTGTTGATAATGCGTGGCTTAAAATGTGTGCTCAAAAAGTAGAAAGCTGTTCATGAAGAAAATAATAATTGTGGCTAGTTTTATATGCTTATTCATGGTATCTGAGCAGTTGTTTGGCGCTTTATATGAAGCTGATGACAGCTGTTTGGCGGGCGCTCTTACTGCTGGCTATGTTTTTAAAAATGATTGTGCATTTAAAGAGGTATACGGACATGGGGTAGTCAATGTAATAACGGCTGATGGCTGTTATTATCGTTGGAATCCATGGGGAATTGGTGCAAAAGTAAGTTACTTTAGAGCACACGGTAAAACGACATTTTTAAAATTCAAGACATTGCTGCAAGAACTGCCTGTTACGGTCTATGTACGGCGGATAAAAAGTTTTAGAAATGGTTTACAGGTGTACGGTTCCCTTGGTGGGGGCTATCTCTGGGTTAAAGAAAAAAGCTATCTGGGGGATACGCGCATCAATACAGGTATTGGCGAGATTGAAGTCGGTTTTAATTATCCAGTTTGCTGCTGTGTTAACCTTACAACAGCATTTCGTTATCTCTTTCCACCACAATGTCATTGTTCTGAAAAAGTAGATGTAGGTGGTGTTGATATACGGGCAGGTTTTGAAGTTAGCTTTTAGCAACGGTACCTTAAGCCGTTAAGCGCGCTTTATTAAACAGCAAGAAGAGTGCAGGTTGCTATAATTACATGTTGTAGAAAAGAGGCAATGATTGTATTTGCTGTATTGTAGAGTTAAGAACACCGACAGCAGTTAATACAGCAATGGTACTCATTGTCACGCAAAGTTCATGCTTTTTTATAAAAGGACATAGAGGTTGTGGCTTCTTCCGTTTGGCGAATGTTACCAGTGGACGGGGAGGTTTGCCTGTTTTACTTCTTGTATGAAGAAAAGGGCCATCATGCGTTATTGTTGGTTTAGCTTTAGCCGCTTGTGCCACACATGAAGAGAATAACAACATAGAACATAGCATGTATTGTAATAGTTTTTTTGTCATAACAAATTCCTAAAAAGTTTTGAACCAAAATAACATCTTATGTGGAATATTTTTGCATGCACGATTGTTAAACCACTCCATATAGCATGTTGATGATGATTTTACAAAACCGAGATTTGACCAGAAAATATCTAAGTTTTTGTAATCAGCAGGTTCTTGTGCAACTGTTGTTTTATCTATTTCACAAAAACAGATGGTTTTATATGTACCAATTTTTTTTACCTGTTCTTCAAAAGCTTGATACAATTTTAAGCCATATCCTTTATGCCGATACTGCTTTACTATAACAAGTTCCCCTAAATAGTACATAGTTTTAGCATCTTCTTTGTGTGGTAAGAGTGGCTGAGTATAAAAATGAGCAAGTGGCATACCTGTTGCTATGCCCACGGGTTGTTTATCATCAAATAAAATACAGATTAAACTGTCAGCGGTAGAGGCATATTGCTGCGTATAGAACATATGCAATTCAATTGGTGTGCTGTTATAATATGGGTAATCATTAAAACATTGCAAACATACACTAGAGATTGTTTTAATGTGGGCGGAGACGTTGTCGCCTTGGTATTTTACAATATGCAGGTTTGCGTGCAGTGGTAGCCAATAAAAAATGATAAGAAATTTTTTCATACAATATGTGACCATATATAATAGTACATAAAATTTTTTATAAACTTAAAGTAAAAGTAAGGTCTTGCAAACCATCGCAATCCTTTTAAAAAATAAGTTAGCTTGACTGGAATCTCATGATCATTTCGATCTGTTAATGCAATATAACTAATGAGTTCTGGGTAATGCGCAAAGCCTAGGCGTTCCATTGTTTGCATGTAGAGCGGCGATGTTATGTCTGTGTGATGGAGGCTTATAGCCATTAATGTGTAATGTTTGTTATTCTTAACCTGTTGCTCAAGGGCATTATACAATAGCATTATATTGTCACCTGTTTCGTAATCGTCTAGCAGGAGTATCTCATGTATATAATATAGGTGTTGAGTATCTTCTCGTTCAGGTGTAATTGGCTGTACATAAAAATCAATAAGTGGAATACCGGGTGCATAACCAACTATAGTATTATTGTCATAGGCTATGCTAACCATTGCGTGTGAAGCATGTATGAACTGTTGTAGCAATAAAAGATTATATGACACTGAATCAGTGATTCTTGGATGATTGCTGAATTTTTTACTGCGTATTGCAGTTAATTGAGGGATGTAATCGGCTATATCATTCCCTTGTATAATTTTTATGGATAATGAATAACTTATTGTGTTGATCAAAAGCAGAAATGCTAGATGTACACGCATTATCACTTTCATACTATCTGTAGGGGCGCGAACCCAATTCACAGCATCATACTATGTTACCATATTTTTCTATTAACCGTTGCGTAAATGAATCACCAATTAATCCTGATTGTACAAGAGGTGTTGCTGCTGAAAATTCTGAACTGTCGCCGGGGGTACCAGCATTATTAAAAGCAGTTGCTGTTGCGGTTAAATAATAACCATTAATGGAAGCTATAGGTGTACTCAGTTGTGCATTAAATGTTTTAGAAGCAATAGTTGTTATTGATCCTAGGTAAATTTGGCCTTGTGGATTAACCGCGCTATAACGCGGTTGTGTGATAAAAAATTGTAATAATAATGGAACGTTGGCGCCATTGCCAACAGTGGGCGCCGTGCCTTGTACGAGTATAATGCGCTCGCTGCCTGTATTGAGGACATTGGTACTTTGTATGGTTGGAGGTTGTTGATTATGATTAGCACCAGGCTCAAGCAATATAGCTGGTGTACTTTCACTGGCATACATAACAGTGCTTAATATTGCATTGAAATTACTTGCAGCAGTGCCGATAGAGTAAAAGCCGTTCCCTTTATTATTTGCAATAATATTGCCATCGCTGCTGTTAATGCCGCCAATCGTATTTCTTGAAGATGGCACGGTGCTGGCATCGATTTTAATAGCTCTATCGGGTGTAAAATAACCAAAGCTGCCATTAGCATTAAGACCGATGATATTTTTTGTAATGCTATTGTTAACGGCATTATCAAAGAATACAATGTTGCCAAAAAAATTACCTGAAATAACATTGTTATTAATGCTGCAATGAGAGATGTCACCAGAAGTGCCTTCAGTACCCAAGGTATATCCTCTAAAAGAGATGCCATAATTTCCGTTGCCGATGCCTTCTATTGAAACTCCTTGAGCATTAATGCCTATGTAATTATTGCTGATGGTACTCGTGCGAATAGAGCCTGGATTTACTACCATAAACGTAATGCCATCAGAAGTATTACCTGATATAAGATTATTACTGATCGTAATGGCTTGTGTTAAACTGCCATTATCATTCGTAACTTCAATACCATAGGCGCCATTAGCAATTGTTTGTAACCCCGTTACATTCATACCGATATAGTTGTTCTGTATTGTGCAGGAGGAGCTATCAAGGAGCTGGATGCCATCTGCACCGTTGCCGGAAATGATATTTTTCTTTGCTTTGGTACTACCGCCCACGGTGATGTTTGTACTTTCTTGCAAGATCAGCCCATTTTCTGTATTGGCTAGCCCCGCAGTTCCTTGAGCATTCGTACCTATATAGTTGTTCGTTAGCGTGCCAGTAGTACAATTAAGGTAACAGACGCCAGTATCATTACCGGACATAACACAGTTTTTTGCTGTTACCCCAGCGGTATTATTTTCAACAAACAAACCAATATCATTGCCAGCAGCAGTGGTACCATCTGCAGTACCAAAATAACAATGATCAATAATACAGCTGCCAGAAGAATGCATAAAAATACCTGCATCATCGCTGAAATTAATAAAGGCTAGATTGCTAATCTGTAGTCCGGTTGCAGTGCCACTAATATCAAAACCATCTGCTGCGCTTAAATTTGAACCATCAATGGCAACTTTGGGAACACCGGCCGCTAAATTGCCACGAATAATACAATTGCTTGTTGTTATACCGGGCAGTTCACCCAAGCCGCTATCAAGAACAATACTGCCCGATAAGCTTGCATCAAAAAGTATGGTATCACCATTGGCCAATAACCCCATAACATAGCGTAATGAACCCGAAGTACCAGTACCAGAACTAGTATCAGTGAGTGTGTTTACTGTATATAGTATTGCAGATGCATAGTTGGATGTTGCCAATGTAATGATAAGAACTGTGGTACGCAATGTACGCTTCATGCGAGTTTCCCTTTTTAGTATTTTTTGTATCGGTTAATCTTAAAATTGAATGGATTGTTTTTACAATAATTTTGCTCAATGAAAAAATATTTGCATTTTTTGATCTATATATTGTAGAGTTTGCAAGAATATGAACATTATTAAAGCAAAAGGTTACGCATGAATAAAACAATGATTTTAGTATTGTGCATCTTTGTAACTTCATATACATTATGTAGCGAACAAATATCAGATTGTTATCCACGCTCTATTTTTGTTCCTCGCCAACTTTCTTATAACCCAATCTATGAAAATGCTTTAACATTGCATAAACGTATACAAGATTCAACAGCATATGTTTCATACAAGCCTATTTATACGCAAAGTGTTGGCAACAGATTTAAGCAGTATTTTACACCGCATCATCTGCCTGAACTGAACGTGCAAGAAGATGGCTCTGGAGACATTGACTCTCTATGGTTTAAAGTGATATCGTCCGATTCTACCTTTTATACATCAACCCTCTCATTATGCCCGGTTCGCCAGACGTATGGTGCATTGTTGTATGGCATTTGCGCATTGCCATGCAACTTTTTGCTTTCAGTAACAACAGCACTCATTGGTACTACCAATACCATGCGTGTTATTGAAAGAAATATTGAAAATGTTGGTACAGCAACTGGATTTCCTACGGTGAAAAAGTCATTAATAAGTCCGGAGCGTTTGTATGGTAAAATTGGTGGTCAACTAACAAAAATTGGGGTAGATGACATACAGGTAAAACTGCTCTATCATCTACCAACAAAATGCACGTATACAGAACTGTATGCTTTACTTGGTATTCCTACGGGCGCTGGTTCATATGCGCGTTATCTTTTTTGAGCCACTTATTGGTTCCAAGCATGTTCAATTAGGTTTGGGATTTGATGGTGAGGTGGCGGTAAGAGATACGGAGCGAGGTTCACTTACATTACTGGGTGAATTAAAATGGCGATATGGTTTAAAAGGTTGCGAGTATCGTACCTTTGACTTAACGAAAAATGGAGAATGGTCACGTTATATGCTTGTTGTTCAAGAAAGCGATCCATCAACGACACTTTTTGCAACTAATTTTTTAACATTACAAACTGATGTAACACCAAAAAATTCACTTGATCTGTATTTAGCAGCTCATTGGCAATCATGCAACTGGCAATTCGAATTAGGCTATGATTTCTGGTACAGAAGTGCTGAAAAAATTTGTTTATCTAAAACAGCGAGTTTACCAACATCTATCGGTATAGCAGACTTGGTGGGGATTGCAGCACTAGATCCAGAAACGGCAAGCACAGCGAATATAACACAAGGAGTACAGCCTGGCATTAATCAGATGGTCAGCGATACAACATTTATAACAATCAAGCCTGAAGATCTTAATCTCTGTTCTGCAGGTGCGCCATGCTCATTATCAAATACAGTCTACGGTTCTATAGGATATACCTTTGAATATGGCTGCCACGAGATGCAGGTTGGTCTGAATGTTGCCTATGAACGTGGTGTTAATGTTAATGTACCAGATAACGCGTCTGTTTGGTTAAATGTTGACTATATGTTTTAATCAGTTAGCGCAGTTTGATTAGGTGCTTGAGAAGGATCAATAATTGAAATACAGGCGGCAAGGGCAGCAAAATCTAAACCGCTTACATCTTGGGCAACTTCAGCAGTTGTTGATTGAAGATCTTTTAGTTCCTGTGATAACCACGTTTGATGACTTATGGCAAAGCTAGATCTAATATCATTAAAATTAGTTATTGCTTCTTGAATTTTACAGCTAATAGTTGTTATATCGTCAGTTGGCTCCATAACGTATGCCAATGGTACTGAAATATTGTATGTTGCACATATCTTCAGACACAACGAATCATTTGGAGAAACAAATTGGCAAAACATTAAAGAACAAAGCTGGATAAATGCAGCAATTATACCAGGAGCGCGCTGTTTGTATAAAGGAGCACTTTTAATAAGATCAAACATTATTTCACTAAATTTAAAAAGAAATATTTTTTTAACGTTTGGCGAATAAGAGATCTTTTGCTGTCTATTTTTTATTTTTTTGCAATGAATAATAGTGCCTATAGGTTCGGCAGGTATTCTATCTTCAGTCCATAGTTCATCACAAGGAATAACTTGATCAAGTTCGTCATCATTAAACGTTTGTCTTGCGGAGATAATTTCAGTATTTGAGTCATAGGTACAATCAGCAGACATAACGAACTCTAGTTTTGTAGGCATTTTTTTGGATAAAACGATTACTTCACTGCCATAAGAACAGCAAGCTATTGAACCAACAAGAATAACAGTTATTTTTTTCATTGCGTAACCATGATTAAAATGTATTGAACTAAAAGATAAAACGGTCCAAATGGATATAGCTTCACCATATTTTAAGTATACATCGATAATTAAAATATGCCAGACTGGAAGAAATATGAATTTAATTATTTATTTTTTTTCAGCCCGGGTTGCGATGCTTGGGCTGAAAGGGCTTCTATTGTTTTAATCATTTCTTTGCGTGCCGCAAACCTAAAAAGAGGGCAATCAATACAAAAGAGCCACCAACAAGATGCCAGCAGGTGGGGGCGACGCCAAGTATGAGGATAGACAAAAGGGCGGTAAATACCGGTGCGGCAGTAAATACAATGAGATTGGCTAATGGGGCACCAAAATTTTTAATTGCATGAATATAGAGCGTTGCTGGTAGAGCGCCACCTAACGTGCCTATATACAGTAAACAAAGAACAATCACCAAATCCATGTTAAGCCATACTGCGTTTAAAGAGCCGTTTACAATGAAGGGAAGCAATAAAATAAGCCCTGCAATGCCAACGGCAAATGCTATAAAGACTGGAGTAAACATGCTTCCTATTTTTTTAACAAGCATTGCATACGCAACTTGGCTACAAACAGCAGCGAGCGCTAAAAACTGTCCTAGTCCTGCATTGGTGCTTACGCATACATTACTCGGGTTGCTCTGTTGCATAATAATGATACTTATGCCAATAAACGCCAACACCAGTGCGCATAATTGTTCTTTGGTAGGCATCGTACGTGTTAAGATGGCGGCAACAAGAAGCGCGATAATAGGGTTGGCTGCGGCAATAAGATTGACGGTGATTGCTGAACTATATTGTAAGGCACTAAAAAATAGAACATTAAATAAAAAAATGCCGGTCAGTCCTAAAAGAAAAAAGTAGCCTATAAAGTTTTTGTCTATCTTGTTAAACTCTGCTCGTTTAAGAAAAGGTATAAGGATGACAGAGCTCATAGCAAAACGGAAAAATGAGGTAACAAAAGGGCTAATGCCATAGCCAGCTAAAAATTTGCCAGCTATACCGGTACCAGCAAATAAAAGACCGACCAGTAAAGCAGAGAGTGTTGCAATAATCATAAGACAACCTATAGTACATTGTTTAATTAATCTTAAGTATAGTCATATTGTTAGTTCTAAGCCATCATAACCCACCATAATGGTTACATTATATTCTTTTGCCAATACAGTAAACAGCTTTCTCTTTTCTTTATCAGCATAAAACCAGGTGCCAAAGTGTACAAATAGCATGGTATTTGTGTACGACGCAAAGAATTTAACAAGATTTGGTATGCCGGTATGGCCAAAAATGTTGCCTGTTTTTTTATCACGTCGTATTAAGCCCCCTGCTTTGAAAGAGCTTGCTTCTGTAATGACTAAATCAAGATTGTGTAAAAGATGGTGATACTGTTTTTCTATCCAGATCATATCACCGGTATATAAAATTTTTTTGTTACCATGCTCAATCAGATATGCCTGAGATTTTACTTTTATGCTATGCACCGTAGGAATGGGTGTTATTGTGTACGTTGCCACGGTCATTGTATGATTGATAACCTTAATAGGTAGACCTTGATACGTTTCTGGCGCATACAGTGGCGTGGTGCTTGCATACGCATTACCTTTGCGTACAAAATAGGCATGATCTGGATGTAAATGTGTAATAAAAATCGCAGTGGGTTGATGGTGTAAAAAGCTTTCTTCACCAATATCAAGCAATATGGTATTATTAATGAATACACCAGATTTTTTACTATGATATGGTGCGCTTGCTTTTATTTCGCCGCGAGTGCCAAGAACTTTTATCTGCATAAACAATATCACTATAATGATTGGTGTATTATTTTTCGTAAGTATAGAACTAAATTACTCAACAAATAAATATTTTTAGATAAAAAATATGAAGATACGATACTATTGGATTGTAGGTATATGTTGGCAACTCAATGCGTTAGCTGCTTGTAAGAGTGATGTTGCGTCAGCAGTTTATCGGATTGCAGTGCGAGACACTGTGCCGACCATCGATATTTGTAATCCAGAAAACATTACAGTCGATGATTTCAATGCCTGGATAGCCTACTATTGTTCATCTACAACAACACCAAGGGGTAATCTTAGTCGCGCTAAGATTGATAACATTGCTACAAAAATTTTGTCATACGTAGAAAAATCTGCTATCAACCTAGATGCTGCTAGGTTAAAAGAATTACGCAATAGAGTAACCGCATCTACTAGGCATAAAGAATATGATCAGTTAAGAAAATGGAAAAAAAAAGCTGCTGTTGATGGATTTTTAGATAATGTGGATGGTGCTCTAGAAGGCACTATTGTTAATCCTCTATTGGAGCAGGACGCCCTTTTGAAAGGAGACGCTCTTTTAAGTTTAGTAAACGCTAGAAGAAGGTATCGTAAAAGAACAATGGAGGTAGCATCATTGGATAGCAGTATGTATAACACGTTTACTAGCAGTCAACAATTTGAAGAAGAAATGATTCGTATTGTGCAATTTACCATAGGACACTCTGGTGGCCATCATTACAAAGCGTATCAACATCTTCAAAAACTTGAACAATATATGCATGTGCATAAACCTTCCATTAAGCTGGAAGTAATGGTGCAAGTCCAAGACTGTAAAGAGCGTTATAATAGAAATTTTTCAAAAAAACCACGCAAAAGGTAAATCTCCACTTATTCTTTCACAAACCATGGGATGCAAGCGCTAGTTTTTTGTTTATATGCTTGATACTCAAGGTTGTTTGCCATTGCTTTTTCTACCCAAGGGATGCCTGTGATAAAAAGAAGCATGGTTGTGATGGTTAATGGCGATATAATAGTGGTCCAGCCGTTAGGGACTGATAGGGTAATAATAAAAATTCCCCACCACATAAGTATTTCGCCAAAGTAATTTGGATGGCGTGAATAATGCCATAAGCCAAATTGCATAACGTGGCCTTTATTAGCAGGGTTGCGCATAAACATTAATAATTGATAATCACTGATTGACTCATAAATAAAGCCAAGAAGCCATACGGCAATACCAATACAATCAATAATCGTCAGTGCTGGCATAAGGCTTATATTGACCAATAATGCGGGATAGCCCATCACCGCAATTAACACTGTTTGCCCAACTACCCAAGATATATTAATAACAAGCGCTTTAAGACCTTGCCATTTCCATGTAGCAAAGCGCGGATCTTTGCCGGTATAACGAATGTACAGATAAAAAGCTAAGCGAAGTGCCCAGAGAGTAATTAAACTTGTTATAAGAAGTTGGCGTGGTGAAAACAGGCTAATGGTGAACAGTGTATAAAGGGCTACAAGCATAACGCCGCCACCCCAGGTAAAATTGGCAATGCTGGTGTCTCCTTTAAATTGAATAATAGAAACCATGCTGCCTAAATACAATGTTAATAGTACCAGACCAACTGTTATCACTGTCATAGTAACTCCATTGATAGTTAAATCTACTCTTTACCTTTAACGCTAGTAAAGCTACTACGTTCATGGCAAGAGTGCAAAGCAATTTTAATAGTCAGCTGGACTGCAAAAATGCTTTTTTTATAATAATGAAGTAAAATGGCTTATTATAGGGATTTTTTTTAAGGGAAAAAATGTTTTTCAGTCGCATTTTTATGGTATCTGTTTTTTTACAGCTTTCTGTACATGCTGTTGCTCCCAGACGCAAACATAGACGTATAGTAGGGCAGCGACATATAACACAATTCTTTAAACCCGTATTGCAAAAAAGTAAAAAAAAGATAGCGTTGCCGCTATTGCCGTGTGATATATGGCAACATATCATCTCTTTTTGTGATGTTAGCCTGCCGGCATTATTATGTGTTAGTAAAGAAATGCGTGAGCTTGTTGTAGCATCTGAAGAATTAGACTGTACAGTATTGGCTACCCGTTATCCAGCATTTTCTACTGATAAACAGCTTGCTTTTGCGGTTACATGTGCGCAAGTAAAAAAATTAACATTACCTATGCCGAATGCGGCATATCTGCAACATATCATAGATTATTTATCGCGCAACGAAACTATAGAAATGCTGGTATTTAAAAAAAATAATGCATCAAGTATAATGACTCCTGATGAGGCTGGCTGTATACTGACTCTCTTTAAAGATACACAGATAACAAGCCATTATACAGGAACGATTGTGGTACCGGCTGATGGAGCAAAATTTTTTATGGTGCAAAAAATGAAACAAGCATGTCCGCATGCTCGTATCATTGAAGAGTAAGGTTGTGGCAACTATCATGAAGTATAAAAAGCTGCTTTTTGGTATTCTGTTTTTTGTGCCATATTCACTAGAAGCATTGCCATTGCGTATTGTGAGCTTTAATTGTAATTGGGGGATAGCATGGCATGGAATAAGAGCATCTATTGCTAGAATGCTCAAAGAGCTGAATGCAGATATTATCTGTTTGCAAGAGATTCCTAAAAAAAGGCATGCTCGTTATCTTGCAAAAAAATTAGGTATGCATCGCAAAAGTACCAAATGGCATACAGGTGGTATGGCTATTATTGCAAAACGAACCATACAAGATTTTATTGTTAAAGATATACCTAAGCTTGAATCGAACGCGTTTCAAAACGGCGTTGTTGCAATTAACATTCACAATACCTGGATCTCTTGCGTACATTTGACCGATCTTCAGTATAATATAAGCGATGTAGAGCGTATCCGGGAATTAACCTATATTCTTGATGCACTCTATAATAAAACAAAGACAAGCAGCGGTAATATCATTCTAGCTGGTGATTTTAATGATGCACAAGAAGAGTCGGCAATGAGTGCATTGCTAGAGAGTCAAGGCTTTGTAGATACGCATAAAAACAAGCCATGGCAGCGCGGTACGTGGATACCCGCAACTACAGTGCCCGAGCGTATTGATAGAATTTATAGCAAGGGGCCATTCATTGTTAAGAGTGGTCGCGTTATAGATGAAACCAATATACCCTGGCTGCAAAGAAAGCAGTGGATTACAGGCGCAGATCATCGGTTGATTATAACAGAACTCGAGATGGGTTGATTTCTAATAGAATTTTACCGTTTGATTTGTGAATTATTATTTGACTGTTTATTATTGGTGTGCAATACTATAATTACATATTATTCTTATTGGTTGGGGGTTTTGTGAAAAATCTATATTTTCTAAGTTTTCTTTGTTTTTGTATGGGGTCACAGGCTGTTGCATCGGAAAGAAAATCATTGCGTGGCTTTTTGGTGTCTGCTGTAAGAGAAGTTACAAAACATAATCCATATGCTCGATTGAGTAATTTTGATAGAAGTCAACTACACCAAATACATAGCAGAGTGTACTACTCAAATTGGCAAAAATAGTATTCGATAGAAATGTACGTTTAGCATACATTTTAAGCTTACGAATAGTTACGCGCTCAATAACGTTAAGTATTGAGCGCTTTTTTATTGAAGAAACTTTAAATCACTTTTAATCTTATCAACGGTCTTACTGTCTACATTGAAAGCAATCCCTACAACTTGATCGCATGCCGTTTTTAGTATACCATCTACTGAAATTACAACGCCCTACGCATGGTTGAATTATTTCTGTGAAAAATTATACTAAAATATAATCCCTGTACTGGAGAGTGCTTGATATATGGTTATCATCTATCTTCTGATGCTTATTGTATCAGTTTTCAATTTGTCAGGAGCAAACAATATGCACACAAAGCAATATGGATCTTGGTCATCACCCATCACTGCAGCAACGGCTGCTCAAGCTGCGCTTAAATTTTCTGAAATTGCATTTGTTGGTCAACAACTCTATTGGTTAGAAAACCGTCCACAAGAGCAGGGGCGTGTTGCATTAATGAGCTGGAATAGTAAGACAGGTGAATCAGAATTATTACCAAAAGAATACAGTGTTCGGTCTCGCGTGCATGAGTATGGCGGTGGGGCACTTCTTGTAACACCAGGTGTTATTTATTTTGTAAACGACAAAAACCAACAGATCTATAGTGTTGACGTAGCCGGGACAATAAAACAAGTTACAAATAAGCCTGGAGCCCGTTTTGCAGATGGTAATGCATCTACACGGGATGGCTCACTTTTTTATGTGATGGAATATCATGATACCAACGTGATAAATTCTATTGTTACCATTAACCCTGCAACGGGTGACATTACTGCTGTGGCAGAGGGTAATGATTTTTATTCTAACCCACGCGTTAGTCCAGATGGTACAAAATTAGCTTATATTACCTGGCATCATCCAAATCTTCCATGGGATGATACAGAACTATGGGTTGTGGACATTGCCACGGGTGAACAGCACAAGGTGGCTGGTGATGCAGATGAATCTATAGCAAATCCCATCTGGTCTTCGACGGGGCAACTTTATTATGTCTCTGATAAAACTAATTGGTGGAATGTTTATCGGACCGGAGAGGCAAACTCCCCATGGTCACTCGATGCAGAATTTATAAAACCACAATGGCTATTTAATCGCACATTATTAGGATGTTCTGGTGATATGGTTATTGCCGGTTATATTCAACAAGGTATAACCAAATTTGCACAATTGTTGCCGGATGGTGCAATAGCAGCAGTGGATATACCGTTTACTGATTGTGGCGGTATTGCTGTTGAAGGCGGCATGATGGCGGCGATAGTAAATACGCCAATAAAGCCCAGTTCAATTATTATATACGATCTTGATAAGCACCAATATGCAACTATTAAACAGAGTGGTTCATTTCCATTTGATACCGGTTTTGTGAGTAACCCCGTATTATTGGAGTATCCAAGTTATGAGCGCACAAGTTATGCTTTTTATTATCCACCAGCCAATCCTAACTATCAAGGACTAGCGGGAGAAAATCCGCCGCTGCTTGTGCATGCGCATGGGGGTCCCACAGCAAATGCAGTACCAAACTTCAGTTTAGAGGTGCTTTATTGGACATCTCGAGGCTTTGCTGTTCTCGATGTTAATTATGGTGGAAGCACTGGTTTTGGCCGTGCATATAGAAATGTACTTAAGCATCAATGGGGCGTTGTTGATGTACAAGATTGTGTAGCTGGGGCATTGTATTGCGTGCAACAAGGTCTTGCTGATCGCGAAAAACTTGCAATTGCAGGAGGTAGTGCTGGTGGCTTTACGGTATTATCTGCATTGGCATTTTACGATGTTTTTAAAGTTGGCGCTAACCATTTTGGGGTGACCGATTTAACACGCTTTATTGAGGATACGCATAAATTTGAAGAGCGTTACCTTGAGCAGCTTATTGGTGTTTATCCGCAAGCGGCTCATGTTTATAAGGAGCGCTCACCAATCCATAGCATTGACCGCATTTCATGTCCTGTTATTATTTTCCAAGGTGATGAAGATGCTATTGTGCCGCCATCCCAGTCTGCGTTGATTTACGAGAGTTTGCGTAAAAAAAATATTGAAACAGAATATCATCTGTACCAAGGTGAGCAGCATGGTTTTCGCAAGGCGAGCAATATTGAGCATGCATTAGAAAATCAATTAAGATTTTTTATGAACGTTCTTAAGATTCAATAAGCCCAGATTCCGCACACTAATGGCATTGCCTTGACTGGCGTGCAAAAGAAAGGAATTAAATACACATGGTTAGCGTTATTATTATGGATTTGGGTGGCGTTGTTTTAAAAGAACCGGCAATAACACTGTATGATACATTGCCATCTGTAATCCAAGAACAGCTGCCATCAGAAGGCTTGTCAGTGCCGCTTTTTCATAGAGTATTTGATTTTATACACCATGTTACTCAGCGCGATTATAAAAGAGATTGGTTTATGGGCAACGTGCATGGTTCTATACTGACCTCTATTGTTCATGAGCATATTGACAATCTAAAGTATAAACATTTCTTTCATGCGCCATATGAAAAATTACTGATAGCGCATGGAGCTTCAATTATTTTGGAACCTGCTCCTCTTGCTGAATATACACAGTTATTTCATGAAGGCATTGCGTTTATTGAGCATGCACGACGAAAGGGATTAAGGGTAATGGTTCTTTCTAATTGGGATCCATATTCATTTATTTTACTACAACAGAAATTTTCTGAACTCTTTGCTTTATTTGACGCAAAGGATGTTTTTATACCAGCATCTATAGGTCACGCCAAGCCCGAGAAAGAGGCATTCTCTGTTATTCTTGAACAACATACTATTGTGCCAGAGCAATGTTTATTTATTGATGATAATGAGCGGAATGTGCAAACAGCTCATGAATATGGTATGCATGTTATTCAACATAATGATTGGCAAATAACGAAAAAATTTTTAGAAGGAATTATATGAAATACGCATATTCATGGCATGAGCTTATTGGTGCATGGCAGCAATTTCTCAAGGACTATACGTGGCAACAGCTTATACAAAACGTTAACCCTATTGCATCACCATGCGGTTTAGTATATGAATTGGCCAATCCTCTCAATCGAGAGCATGAAAGTTTAGCAATTGTTGATATGAGAACCATTGCGTATGCGCAACCGCATTACCATCCGCAAGGTGTTGCAGAATTTTATTTTATGCTCCAGGGGGGTGCGCTTGTGGTAATTGGTGGTAAAGAATATCGGGCTTGTGCTGGTGATATACTTATTATTCCAGAAGAACATGCTCATTTTACTATTCCCGATGCTGCATGTGTTATGGCGGTAGTCAATACACCTGCCTATAAAGAAGAATATTATAAGCCGGTTGAGCAGACTAATGAGCACGTTGGTTTTGATTATGCACAGTTTATACAATTAACCTCTTGTTCTAGAAACAGCTATGAAAACACCACAACAACTTTATGATTATTTAAAAGGGCTGAATATTGCATACACAATCTATGAGCATGCACCAGCATATACAGTCGAAGAGGCTTCAAAAGTAGCGGCGCATGTGCCTGGTGGTTGGTGCAAAAACCTTTTTCTTAAAGATAGCAAAAAAAGGGTATGGCTGATTACTGCACTTTTTGATGCCAAGATTGATCTCAAAAAGACATCAAAGGCATTGCAAGCACCAGAATTGCGTTTTGCTGATGCACAGATGTTAATGCAGTATTTGGGTGTAGAACCTGGTTCGGTAACACCGCTTGGCCTTATTAACGATACTGAACATGCTGTACATGTAGTTCTTGATAAAAAAATTTTTGACTATGATATTATTGCTATGCACCCATTAGTTAATAATGCTTCGGTGACTCTGAGCCCGGATGATCTTGTACGCTTTATTGAAGCATGCGGAAACAAGCTGCTGGTATTTGATTTTACAGCAACACTATAAGTTTGCGGTGTAAAGTAATTTCTCCCATTAAATGATAGATGTTCATTCTAATGGGAGAAATAATGGTTTTAAAAAATACGTTATATTATTCTGCTGTTTCTAGGGCGTAATCGATATTTAAAAGAAGTACATCATCTAGATTGTTAACCCAGCGAGACTGTTCAATCGTTAAGCTGCAATTAATTGTAGAAAGATTCCCTTGTAGGGTTGCTGATTGCATGCTGTGACCCCCTTGCATGCCAACCGCAATAAGCTTGAAAATTACCGTGCCAGGACTACCACAAATAATACCGCTGCCATCATTAATGCCGCCAGGTACTAAACAGATATTTAAATAGACTTCTTGTTCTGTTGTTACATTATAATCTGATGCTTTTTTAATCAGATATTGTGCCTGTTGTGCCATTCGACTTACCATGTCACCCCGCATAACAATATTTTTATGAGCAGGAGTTAATGAAGTTTCGGTGGTGCTCATAGCCGGGAGTGTTACATGTTGTCGTGAAAATCTATCTATAATAACCAACTCTCGCTCAGTGTTGTTGTGGATGGTGGTAATGGTAAGGGTTGCTGCACGCAGGCCGAAGGATAATAAGCTGATACATGCAACAATGAAAACAGTTCTTTTCATGGATATCCTTTTGAGTAGAATTATGCTTGCTTAAAAGCATAATGAAAAATCTGCATTTCACAAGAATTCTGCTACAATACCGCATAGCACTATTTAAAGTAAATTTTATAGAGAGCGATTACTATGAGCATACATCAATATCCACGGGTAGGAGTTGGCGTTTGTATTATGAACAAGGGTAAGGGTACTGTATTAGTTGGCAAGCGACGAAATAGCCATGGTGAGGGTTGTTGGGCCTTTCCTGGCGGACACTTAGAATTTGGTGAGACGTTGGTAGAATGTGCGCAGCGAGAAGTTATGGAAGAAACTGGACTTGTGGTTGCTAATATTCGTCGAGGCCCTTTTTCAGAAGACCTCTTTTTGTCTGAAAATAAACATTACATTACGATTATTATGCTAGCAGATTATATAGATGGTGAGCCACAACTGCTTGAACCAGATAAATGTTCAGAATGGCGTTGGTGTTCTATGGCAACTATTCCAGAACCAAAATTTTTAACGTTACAAAATCTTGATAAACGCAAGATTGATCTAACAACGTGGTAATTACATACACAAGAGCATCACCACCTGTTATGTGTAAATCATTGACACCAAATATAGCTCTATCGTATTAAAATATTCGATACATAAAATAATAAACGCAGTTCAGTCAAAAGTTCATTTGGCAGGGCTTAAAGCAATGTAAGGGGTATTGATGAAGAATGTACTACGAATATCGTTGATAATGCTGATGAGTTGTATAAGTAGCACGCTTGAACCATGCGTACCGCTCAGATTTGATAGTCGTCCAGAAAAAACTTCTGCGACACCACATTTAGTCTATTACGGTGGCCCCGTTGTTTCTAACATACAATTGGTAAGTGTTGTTTG
>Ga0206824_10072_pt3 | contig 33001 bp, 31 predicted proteins | sample Alteio_BWOrgCont_82_FD_152874 | JGI IMG/M metagenome (GOLD analysis project Ga0206824, IMG submission 152874) | Enriched cells from forest soil in Barre Woods Harvard Forest LTER site, Petersham, Massachusetts, United States -... | ecosystem: Environmental > Terrestrial > Soil > Temperate forest >...
CAACCAAGCTGGATTTCCGGCGATTGAAAATGTAGGTGCATCATCGATAATCGTCGTCGATGAAATTTTTGGTTTGCTATCAGTCCATTCGATGTCCGATAAAGCCAGAAAGGTTGTCGAATTTTTTGAAATTGTGTACGCCAGGTGTTTTCCATCTGGTGAAATAGCTGGGTCTTTTGCGCGCAGTCCTTCACTCAGTTGGGTCGTGCGATCCTCTAATATGTCATATGCATAGACATCCGAATAAAAATTAAAATTACCGACTTCATGAACGTCACTAAAAAACAAATAACGAGAATCGGATGTGAATGAAAGACCGACCCCTAATAACTTGTCACGAATAATCGATATCTTTCCTGTTTTTCGGTTTTGCAAATAAAGCGCCGAACGTTTTTCTTTGCTTTCTGCTGTGTAAGCCAGCCAGGTTCCATCAGGCGAAATTTGTCCGCCTAACGACGAATATTCTAAGTGGGTGACTTGATCAATTTTAGAAAGCCCATCCGTTTTCAGTGCGGTGATTTCGTTGTCAAAACGATTTGTGGCTTTTTTTACCCAATCATTCCAGACGTCGTGCCACGACCGTCCGTAGACATTTTTAAGATTGTCGTCTACTAAGTACGGAAAGCGTTTGGAAGAATGAATGGAATAATCGCCGGTTTTTTCATCTTGTTCGGATGTGACTTCATTCCAAAGCTGGTACCCAAAAACATAAGGCAGTTCACCCGCGGGAAAATTTGGAACAACGCCCGTGACTTTATCCAGGGTCATTCCATTCGAATTGTTCAGCTTATTTTCATTCACCAGTTCGCGAAGATATCCTTCATAAAATGGACTGCGGCCGCGACCCAAGATCGACGTGCGCGTTTCAAAATAAACGGCCAATCCTTCTAACATCCACGTTGGCCATAAACCATTGGGGCGCACTATATCACCAAAGAACCATCGTAAGACTTCCCAAAATCCCGTCGTCGCGTCGATGTTCAACATGTGGGTGTATTCGTGAAACGCAAGCAACCTGACCCAGTTTTCAGTGTAAGTGGTGGAAAACCAAGGTTCGGGTGGTGTTGCGTAAAGCACGATGCCCACACGAAATGCTGGTAACGTGAATCCATTTGCAGAGTCGACATTGTCAATGACCAAGATTTGTGTGCGTTGGCGTGGTTCCCACTTTAGTAAAGGAACATACACACGGTGCGCGTCTTCAAGATATTGGGCGGAAGCTTTTGCGAAATCATCCAGTCCTTCTTGATAGGTGACCGTGAAGTGTTCGGTGTCGAACGTTTTGTATTTCCAAAGCGGCGACAGTCCGACCAGTTGTGCAAAGTTTTGCGCTTGTGCTGGGCTGGAAAAAGTAGTCGTTAAAAGCAACGTGGACAATGCAAGCAACAATCTCATTCGTTTTCGCTCTTTGAATCCAGTGTGAATGATTCATCTGCAATTGTGAATCTTTGTCCGTCTTCGCTAAAAAAAATCAGTCCTTTTTTGAAATGGGTTTTGCGCACGATCGCCAGTCCAATGCTGCGTTGACCATCTTCTGTGATCGAGGTTAACTGCGCGGCGGGTTGGCCAGCATCAAAAAGGGCCAGTGGCAGGCGCGAAGCAAGTTCTTGCGCGGCTGTGGCTGTTTCTGCCCGAACGATTGCTAATTTTTTAGGGCTCGATCCGACCGAGATCATTTTTTCTACAACTTCTTGACCTGGGTAACAGCCCTTTTGATCTGCAATTGCAATTTGAAAGTTCACTTCCAGCGGGTTCGTCGTCCCGTCTGGCCTAAACTCGTGATCGACGGCCGGGATCGCGTGTCGAATGCGTTCTAGATCCGATAGGCTCGGCAGCGAACTGGGCGAATTTTCGATTTTCTGTAGCGTAAATTTTTCTCCGAATGTGTATTGATCGATCGTTTCCAAAAGCACAGAAGACAGCTGGTCTTTTACGGAATGCGCGACTGAAATAACCAGCTCCGCATCATTTACTTTAAGCACTCGAAACGCGGTTAAAATTTTTCCTTGTGGCGTAAGAATCAGCGCCGATGTCGACTGGCCGGGCTTAAGCGCATGCAGATCCGCAGTCGAAATGCGGTGCAAAAGGTCGATACCGTCACTGCCGGACATTTTGAAATGAATTTCGTTCAAACTTGCACTTTCTGGCATCGCACGCATCGTTTACGACCTCTGCAATCGCCTTCCCACAAAGCTGCTTTAGTGTTTCAGCTTTTTCAGGTAATTTCTAACATCCAAGACCTATGAAAACTTCAAAAACCCAGTTCGTCAAAGACCTTCGTGATCAAGATCGCATTTCTTCACCATTTTTGATCAAAAGTGCGTCGATGGGCACGGGAAAAACCGGAAAGCCCTTCATGTCGCTTGTTTTACAGGACAAATCAGGCGAATTGGACGCGCGGATTTGGGACAATGTGTCGGTCTATGCAAATCAAGTGGTACGGGATGCATTGGTATTGATTGAAGGCCAAGTTCAGACCTATCAGGGGCGTCTTCAAGTTGTCATTCGGGATTTATCGTTATTGCGCGAAGACGAAGTGAATTTAGAAGATTTGGTGATTGCTTCGAGCCTCGACGCAGAAAAACTTCACACGCAGTTGTGCCAGATGATTCGGTCGATGTCGGATCCATTTTATCGCGCGTTATGCGAAAGCGTGTTGATCGATGATGCTGCAATTGTCGCCAGCGTGAAACGCGCGCCTGCAGCTAAGTCGGTTCACCATGCTTACCCGGTTGGACTGCTAGAGCACATGGTTTCGGTTTGTTCGCTGTTGGATGGCATCGCCAAGCATTATGGCCAGTCGGTGAATCGCGATTTGCTTTTGGTCGGTGGATTGTTCCACGATCTTGCAAAGATTTGGGAGCTGCAATACGAAAAAACGACAGACTACACGACCGAAGGTCGATTGCTTGGGCACTTGGTGATGGGTGTTGAGCTGATCGAGAAACACGCGCGCAAGGTCGAATCAGAGCCCGGTCGTTTGCCTGGAAAATTTCCGGAAGAACATTTGTTGCTTGCGAAACACATGGTCGTCGCCCATCACGGAAAATTGGAATATGGTTCACCAAAAGAACCAGCCTGTGTCGAGGCGTTGATCGTTCATATGGTTGATGATCTGGATTCCAAGGTGAATCAAATCGTGAAATTTGTCGAAGCCGACGTGCAACCCGGTGCTTGGACTTCGATTCATCGGCATTTTGAGCGGTATTTTTTCAAGCCAGTAGAACTTCGAAAAAGCTAATTCTAATTACACTGTGGTAGGTAACTACTAATCGCCTGGTCGGTCTTGATGTACACTTGAAAAGTTTTGTCTTCGCATCTGCAGCGATAGTGAAAATTCACGTACACGTCGGGGCATTGCCTTATATAATTGTCTTCTGGAAACATCGTTTCAAGGTTTTGACCAATATATTGCCCACTACTGTACATTGCCTTTACTTTGTCCGTAATTGGCCACGTGTATCCACCACCATTCACCGTTGCCCAAATCATGAAAATCCCCGGCGGACATTCTTGTCGCTGTACTTGACCGTAGGGCAGGTTTGGTCCAGGTGGGGCATTGGGCACTGTGATGATCAAGTCTCTTTTGCACGCTGCGGATCGATACATGTTGTCGAAGTATTCGCGGCGTTGAACTCCATCGATTGGAACACCGTTGATGGAAAGTCGAAATTCTCGAATTTGGTCCCAAAACCTGGCCTCGCTTGGGGCATCAAATGCAGTCGCTTCATTTTGCGGATAACGAAGTTGCGCGAATCCATGAAGGGAATTTTTAGGATCTGCCATTTCAGAACCAAATGTATTTCCCTGTTCGTCGCCACCCATTTGGAAAACAGTAGTGACGATAAATTGATCCTTGCCGTGTGATGTACTCAGTTCAAAATGTTCGGATTCATCTTTTGACTCTTGAAAAGACGAATTGAGGTTTAAGTAAGCTTTCTTGGCGCGTTCTAGATCCAAACAACTAAATTCATCCGATTCCAAATTGTCCGCGTTTTCGTATTTTGCAACGACGCTGGCGATTTCGGCTGAAGTTTGTACCTTTTTTAGTTCCGAATTCATTTTATCGATAAACTGGAATAATTCCTTTACCGACACGGTTTCATTCACAGGTTCGCCGAATTGGTTGTTGACGATGATAGAAACGACGGCATTTTTGTCCCCGTCGACAATTCCTGCCTGAAGGTCCCGAAGTTTCTTGGCTGCTTTTTTAAATTTATCTAAGAACTGGTGTCCGACCTTGTCCGCTACATCGCCATTTTTTAAAATAAATTCCGCGTTTGCCCGTCTGGCTTGATCTTCTTCTACTTCACACTGATTTTTTGCGACGTGTGCGTTGACTTGTTTTAGTTCGTTTTGTGCTTCGACTTTTGCTTTGGCGGAAGCATCAAACTGCGGCGTCTTGGCTGTGTTTTTATTAGAATTTCCTGGGTCGTATTCGACGCCGGATTGATAAGTCTTTTTACTGACTACGGGTTGCTTTTGAGCGTACGACAATGCAGGCGTAAAGACACAAGTGCACAAGATGAAAAACGATGTTGCTCGCACACGCTGTTGATACATCGATTGTTTTTGCGCTGCAAACGATCAATCAAGATCGATGAAAATGACAACGGTCTGCATAAAAGAAAAGCAGTTTATAGAAACCCTAAAGATTTAAATCCAGGATTGCGGTCGATATCGCCAGGTGACAGACCCGGCAACCCATCTGGTGGTTGATGATGAAAATATTCAACCCACTTTTTTCGACTCACTTTGTAGTGCATCTTTTTGGTGGAAAATTTGCTGGTCAGAAACGGATTCAACAGCTGATAGACCAACTGGCTGCAATAAAGCTTAGGACGCCCTTGAAGATCATGTGCGTCCCACAAAAAGTCGTCATTGTAGGCAAGCCCCTTGAATTGGGTGTTGAATGTACTCAGCAGATTTTTTTGGCATTGTTGTTCGTTTCCGCAAAGCAGTGCTGTTTTAGAACGAATGACTTTCACTTTGATTGTTTTCGATGTTCTGGACATAAAGTCCGCCAATTTTGTGGCGTGAACTCCGTCATTTACTGCTTCTAATACGATGGGGTTGCCCTCAGCATCCGGTACAAAAATACCAACATGTGCGTAGGGCGAGTTTTCTTCCTTTTGAATGACCTTACAGATATTGCAATCGATGGGTTGCAGCAGCAGGTCACCCGAACGCAGTTCACTGACTTGCAGGGCGTTGCTGGTCATTGCATACAGAAACAGGATGAACATGATGTCTTCATGACACCGTTTTTGTCCCGCGACAACGTGTTTTGTATGGTTCCGGGACAAAGGTTGATAACATAGATAGAAAGAGGGCTTCATGGCTGGTGGAACAGAACTGAAATTCGAGGCTGGCACAAAATTATTTCAGGAAGGCGATGCGTCCCAGGACCTTTATATTATCCAACAGGGTGTCGTGAAAATTTATAAGACGACGGATGGCAAAGAAATCCCGTTGGGCATTGTTCGGACGGGGCAATTTGTCGGAGAGATGAGCTTTTTGGATGGCCAACCGCGATCGGCGACGGCGGAAGCTGCGACTTTTGTGAAGGCGCTAAAGATCACCAAAGAAGACATGGATAAAGTTCTAAAAACACTCCCTGCGTGGATGATGACCCTGATTTCCAGCATCGCTGCGCGGGTCCGTCAGGTCGATGAAATCATTAAACGCAACAAGATCGTTGATTCAGAAGTGCAGGCCGAATTCGACCGGCATAAGATGAAGTAAATTGCTACTTGTCATATCTAACGTGCGTGTCTAATAGTTCCGGATTCGCAACGAACACCGTTCTGTAATGTTGCGACGGATCCCATTGGGTTCCTTTGGCATCGAACACATTGACGGTCACAGGTAAATTCCCTGCTTCGTACGAATTGAAATTGAGCGTGGCTGGAAGAATACGGCCATCCGATCCCTTGATCGTGCCTTGATAAACCCCCATGGTCGGCGAATAACTTTGTTGAATATCGTATTTTCCTTTGATCACCTTAACCCCTTTGAACTGAGGGTTATCGATGTTCGTCGCGACAGATATTTTCGAGACGACAAAATCAAAGTGCTGAGGGGCATTGGTCTGATCGTCGGAAATTTCAAATGTAATTTTTTGCTTCGAGTCTTCTCCGGACGGATCGAGAACTTGCATCACCAAAGATTTCGTCAATGTCGATTCATTACGAATCGTACTCAAAATAGGCCTACCCATTAAGAATGTGGCCAAAAAATCCACGCTGATCAATAGGCTACCGGTAGCTTTATCCAATAAATTGTAACTGTCGTAACCTGATCTTTTTTTATCAAAGAACTTTTCATATTTTCCAAGCACAAGAATTTTTTGCAAATCAATGTGGGTCAGTTCAGCGGAATCGTGAATATTACCGTGGACGCCTTCTGAAATGGGTTGGCTATGTTGAAAGTCGTGTCCCTTTCTGCATATTTGATTCACCACTGCATTGATGTGATTTTCATCCATGACCGTGGCATCGGGTGCAGAACCCGGTTTGTTGCCGAATATGTGGCCACTTTCATGTAGAAGAGTACTAAAAATACAATTGGGTGAGCCTTTCCAATCGGGCGCGTCGCCGTCATAACTAAAATCCTTGTTCACCCAGACGAAGCCTTTGCCCCATCCTTTTTCAAGGTCATAAGTTTTTCGAACTGAAAAAGCGGTGGGATGATCGAACTTTCCGATTCGTTTTTTTACTTCGTTGGGCATCACACCAAAGTAATAGGTCAGATCTTCGTTGCCTTGGCATTTAGGTTTAATGTGAAGTTTGGTGGCAACGTCGATTTCAATGTTCTTTTTATCAAAGTAATCAGCCCAGTTGCTAAAAGTATCTTCGATCGCCGTGCGCACCGTCTGATCGTCCGCCCCAAAACCATCTAATCGAATGTAACAAGTCTCGATCGTTTTATCTTTGCCAAGGAACCAAGCGCTGCCGTTTTCAGGGGACATGTTTTCGCCGCCGCCGCTGCTTTCGCCGCCTTCTTTGCTATGAACGCCAGCGAATGAAAAACTTTGTAAAATAATGATGCCGAAAAAAAGAATCATGATAGATCGGAAAAAATCAAAAAGCTCAGCACGCATTGCTTGAAGGGAATGAGATTTCTTTCGATCCATTGCGCACATCCTACAAGAATTAATTGACAAAAGCACATAGATTTAATAAAAAACATACATAATATTTAAATAAAAATTAAATATTATGATATTAGTTGAAAAGTGCCATGAAAAATAACTTATTTGAGTTTCAAGACTACAAAGAATATCTGCTGAAAGTTCTCGAACGCATGCCTGGAAATGGTCATGGCGTTCGCTCCCAAATGGCGACGGCGATGAATTCCCAAGTCGCCTTTGTTTCGCAAGTGCTGAACAAGGACGCGCATTTTAACTTAGATCAAGCAGAAGACTTGAATAAGTTTTTTGGGCACACGAATGATGAGGCTGATTATTTTTTGTTGCTGGTGCAGTTTGCGCGCGCCGGAACAAGCGCATTGAAAACAAGACTGAGTCGTCAAATCGAAGAATTTCGAAAGAAGCGTCTGTTATTAAAAGAACGTGTCGATATTCGGCATACGATTTCTCGCGAAGACCAAATGGCTTATTACTCGACATGGATTCACGCTGCGATACACGTGATGGTCACGATTCCCGAGTTTCAAACGAAACAGGCGATCGCGCAATATTTTCATTTGTCGCTAGAACGAGTCAATGAATCGCTTGAGTTCCTGATTTCGATAGGGCTGATTGAAAATGCGAATGGTTTGTTTAAGCCCCGCGTTGACCGCACGTTTCTGCCCAGCGATTCCGTGATGATCATGAAACATCACACGAACTGGCGCATTAAAGCGATCGAATCATTCGAACGGCCGCCTGCGCAAGACCTTCATTTTTCCGCCGTGTTCAGTTTGTCCAAGGCGGATGTGTATCAAGTGAAGGAAGCATTAATTGCGGCGACCAATAGAACGCGCGAGCTGATACGAAAGTCAAAAGAAGAAGAACTGCATTGCCTGAGTCTGGATTTTTTCAAAATTTAACCATTGCGATTGTTGGTCGCGAGCTAATTATTTTTTAAATAATCGCCAAATACTTAAAAAAATAAATCTACTGGTGCCTGACGCCGACGCGTATCTGTTGCTTAAAAGGAAAGCATCAAAAATGAAAACAATGATCGCTTTAGTGACATTACTAACTGTTGGCCAACTCGCAACGCCGCCCAAAGCAAACGCGGGCATAGTCCTTTGCGTTTTCGGTAATTATGGCTGGGGCACCGTTTCCCTTATTTTAGGTGTCGGCGGCCTTGGGGCAGCGATTGGCATTGGCGCAGTGAACGGTGACTTTGTTGGTTCGCCTCCTGACATATCCATTCCAGAAGCGGTGTTAATGGCTATCGGTTCTGCTTTAATCGTGCTTGGGAAAGACGGACCAACTCCGCAATCCGTTTCGTCGGCATTTCCGATTGTTTACAACTGGATTGAAGACGCGAAGGTGATTAAGGGGTTTTCCCTTAAAATCGTGGAAAAAGCGAATGCCGTGCCTTATGTAGAAGAGAAGAAAACCATCTATTTTAGCGACGAAGAAATCGATGTCTTGTTGAGTCCGATCGATTGGTCCGGGCACGAAAATCAGATCGAGCAACTTAAGTTGGATCTCAGCACCTGACCATCGTTCGGAAGGGTTTTATGGTCAAAAGATTTTGGTTTACGGCGATTGGACTGAGTTTCGCCTTTTGCTGTTCGGCCGCCCAGTGTCAGCAGCTGAACGAGTTTGAACTGAAATCGACGCCAAGTTCTGTCATCACCGTAAAACGGTATTGCGAAGCTTGGTTTGAGAATCACCAGAAAAATGTCGCATTCAAGAAGAGTCTTTTGCATTCCAATTTTTGGAAAGGTTTTTTTGAGATCTCGTTTGCGAAGCAAAAGTTAGCTAGTTTTAAAGAACTAGATCTGGTCGATGCTTCCCAGAAAAACGACGAGAACCCGCCAACAGAATGGAGTCCTATGGGCGAAGTCCCTGGAAAAAAAGTAGTTGTTTCCATTTCACCGCCGGATGTTAACCCAGACGTTCTGCAGTACAAACAGGATGAAAGTCGTGCAAAGCAGCTTCGAACAAAAATGAAGGCTTATCGACGTGCTTTCAAAAAGGCGCTGTTTAATGCAAATTCTGTGGATGACTGCCAAACGCGACTGAAGGATTCTGCGGCTCGATTTAGCGCGTTTTCAAAAGATGCCGTTGAGTACAATCGCGTGTCTTATGTGCGTACTTTTCAACGTGCCACGAGGTTGTCAGAGGTCATTCGAAATATCGTAAAAAAATTTCCGCAATGGACTTTGGTTGAGGCAAAGAATTTTCAAGAGGTATATAAGGCATTAAGCGACCAGAAGGTAACCGCCGCGATTTTGGTCGCGCATTCGTATTATGCTGAAATCAAGAATACTTCGAGGCCCATCGATCCGGATGCTAAACTGTTTGATGCCGCTGGTCATTTTTTCCCTCATGGATTTTTTTCGAATCTTTCACCTCAGCTTCGGGTTTTTGGTTTATTTACATGTCATTCTGATGCAGTCGTGAAGTGGTACGGGCTTGAAGATGAACTGCAGAAAGTCGTAGATCACTCGAGTGGTTCCGGTCGCGAATTAAAACTGGTCACCTCTCAGCTAAAGCCTGAAGTTTCTTTTCTTGAGGACGCGCTGCCAGTGATGACGTTTCCGGCTTACCTCAAGCGGATCGATCATCAAAGTCGCGGTCATTTCTTGATGCCAAATAAAACTGAATCGAATCATTGCTCGGTTGACATTGAGAATTACAAATACAAGAATGGCGTGCCGGTGGTGCTGATCAACGGGAAATATATTGGAACGCTAGATCAGAATAGTGACCATTCGCATTTTGCTTTCCTGTGTTGGTTTACCAAAAATGGGACTTCAACGCTGATCCTTAGGAATCAAGACCAAAACCATGATTTGGATCTTGATGCAAATCAGTTGAAGATATTTTACTCAAAAAACAGCACGACAGATTCAATCAAAAGTTCGCTCAACGTTCAGAACTTTTATTCAGATGGGGAGTACAGTAGCTCAAAGGCGGTTTTCTAAATCATGCTTTTGATGTCAGCGGGTTTGCACATTTAATTTTGTGGCGCAGTTTCGTCGTTATTGCGCACTAAGGATTCTATAACGCTAAATGCCCGCTGGCTGACCGCGAACGGTTTAGTCTGTGCTAATGTTTGGTTGATTAAGGCATTCAGTGCGGGTTTCAGATAAGTCGAGGTACGATGCGTTCGTTGACCGCGTCCGTATATTTGATCGCTGACGTAAGAATCAAATTCGTCAACGTGATCCTTTAGCACGTAGACGAAAATATATTTTCCGGGTGTCGCAGTTTCGATTCGTTTAAGGATCAAATTTTTTTGGTCATAAAAACGTGTCAAGCACAGAGGCCAGCTGTCGTCCCCAGAAAGGTATTTATGATACAGATTCACGCGTTCTTGGTTGCTAAGATCTCGTAGGGGAAATTTCCAAAAAAAAGATCGACTATCAATGTGGTAAATTTTGTATTTTGTGACACGAACTGCGTATGGAAAGCCCTTGCTGTATTCATCCGACTTGCCGGATCGAAGTGCCGTCGAGTTCGCTATCTTTGTTAAATCGAATTTTTGCAAAATTTCCTCGCTGCTCAGCATTCTGCCGGTACTCAGGCCATTGATTTCAAATGCAACCCGACTGCAGTGTGTATCGACGCTTGAACCGTCGACACACATCGCACGAATGGTCTCGTTACTGCCTTTCACGTAAATTCCAGGGGTTAGATAGCGACCGCTTTGGGCAAAGCCTGGTTTTGGCAATACGGCTGTCACGAACAGAAACGACATGTTGATGAAGTTGGCGGCTGACGATCTTTTCATTTGGTTCATTTGGGCTCCCTAAAGTCGGCATGTGTGCCGATCGACTTAGACTCCATGGGTGACCAAAACAAAAACAGATTTATTTCTTTAATGTTTTCAACGTTATTTAAATAGAAATTAATTTCGCCACCGGGCGAAAGCAGCCTAAATAAAATACGTTTAATAACCCACGCATTTACACGAATATTGATTTCTCAATAGTTTTCGTCTATCATTCGGAAGACCCATTTATAGGAGTTTGTATGCCCTCATTTGACATCACTAGCGACGTGGATTGGCAGGAAGTCGACAACGCGATCAACCAAGCGACCAAGGAAGTTCAAAGCCGTTTCGATTTTAAGAACGTGAAGACCGAACTTCAATTCGACAAAAAGCTGAAGACCATCACGATCGTTTGTTCGGAAGACGGCAAATTAGAGTCCGTGCGCGACGTTCTTCAGACCAAGATGATTAAACGTGGAATCTCATTGTTATCATTAGAATACAAACCCACTGAGTCTGCTTTTGGTGGTAGTGTCCGTCAGACCATCGTCATCCAAGCCGGTATCTCAAAAGAAAAAGGCAAAGAAGTGGTTCAATCGATTAAAGATTCGAAGTTAAAAGTCCAAGCACAGATTCAAGACGAACAAGTGCGCGTCACTGGAAAATCACGCGATGACTTGCAAGAATGCATGGCGCATCTTAAATCGCGTCAGGATCAATTGAAATTGCCGATGCAGTTTGCGAATTTTCGGGACTAATGATGGAAAAACCTAATGTTTATTTTGTCAGTCTTGGTTGTCCGAAAAATCTAGTCGATTCGCAGGTGATGCTGGGCAAGCTTGAACAAAAAGATTATTTCATCACGCAGCAACCTGAAAATGCCGACGTGATCATCGTCAATACGTGTTCTTTTATTCAAGCAGCAAAAGAAGAATCGATTGAAACAATTTTAGAAATGGCGGATTACAAAGAAAAAGGTCAGTGCAAGGCACTGGTCGTGTCCGGTTGTTTGCCGCAACGTTATTCTGCAGAACTTGAAAAACAAATGCCCGAAATCGATCTGATGATCGGTACCGGACAGTACCATCGTATTACGGAAATTCTTGAGAACCGCGATCGCGCGCTCAAAGAAGGCGCCAAGCACCCTCCGCGGTCGTACATCGATTTTCCTGCGTTCATTCACACGGAAAAAGACGCTCGCGTGCACACGGGGCCGGCCCACTCTGCATTTCTAAAATTATCAGAAGGGTGCAACCGTCGTTGCGCATTTTGCATTATTCCGACGTTGCGTGGAAACGTTCGGTCGCGCACGATCGATTCCTTGGTTGAAGAAGCGACAGCTCTTGCGGCAAATGGCGTGAAGGAATTAAACCTGGTGGCGCAAGATCTGACCCATTACGGTATCGAAACCCGATACAAAGAAAACCTAGAAGAACTATTGCCGCGGCTTTGTCGAATTGAAGGCATCGAGTGGATTCGTTTGCACTACGTTTATCCAGATGAATTTTCGGACGAACTGGTTGAAATCGTCGCAAGTGAACCGAAAATCGTAAAATACCTGGATATGCCGATTCAGCACACGAACGACCGCGTGCTAAAGTCGATGAATCGACGTTTAACGAAAGAACGTTTGTTCAAATTGATCGATTCTTTGCGCGCTAGAATTCCAAACATTGTTTTTCGTACGTCGATGATCGTTGGTTTCCCTTCAGAAACCGAAGAAGAATTTCAAGAACTTTGCAGCGACCTGACACGCCTGAATTTAGATCACGTGGGAGTATTCAGTTATTCAAAAGAAGAAGGCACACGTGCGGCAGAAATGACCGATCAAGTGAATCCGTCGGTCCGCCGCCGTCGTCAACGTCATCTGATTAAAATTTTGCAAGAACAACGCAATCAACGCATGGATGCGGCCGTCGGCACGACCGCTGTCGTTATGGTCGAAGGTGCGGCACCGGAATCAGATCTGTTGATCGAAGCACGTTTGCCAACCCAAGCCCAGGAAATCGACGGGCGTATTTTAATCAACGATTTGGGCACAACCGATATCGCCACGATTCGTGCAGGTGACTTTGTCACTGTTGAAATCACGGAACGTGCGAACGATGATCTGATCGCGCGATTAGTTAGCCCCGTTTCTGCCGGTTTGACGATTCAAGGCCATAGAAAAAATGCCACTCGCGCAGCTGAAGTCAATATTTAGTGACCATGGTTTTCCATTAGTCGGGGCCGTGTCTTGGGAAAAATCGAAATCATTATACAATGAGCATTTTCGTCGTTACGACGATTGGATTCAGGCCCAAGGTCATTCGACAATGGCTTACCTTGATCGCGGCCGCGATCGCAGGCGGGATCCAGCGCTTGTTTTTCCGCAGTTAAAAACCGTCATCGCTGTTGCCAGGCCATATCCGGTTGCACGCACGGAAGGCGATGTGCTTTACGCGCGCTATTTGCAAGGTGATGACTATCACGAAAAAATGCAGGAATCGTTGAACGACGCGATGATCGCGGCAATTCGTGCCGAAGTGCTACCAGCGCAAACAGAATTTAAAGTCTGCGTCGATACCAGTGCTGTTCTAGAAAGAACGTGGGCTGCGTTGTGTGGGTTAGGTTGGATTGGAAAAAATACCCTGCTGATTCATCCGCAATTTGGAAGTTTTTTGTTTTTAGGAGTTGTATTGACCAACGTCGATTCAGATTTTGAACCAACGTTGCATGCCGATTATTGCGGGAATTGCGAACGTTGCCTGACAGGGTGTCCGACCAAGGCGTTGACACCACATTGGTTAGAAAGTGAAAAGTGCATCGCGTATCGCACGCTGGAGCATCGCGGGGACTGGGCAACGCAGAAATCCGGCGATGATCTTCATCACAAGGGCTATGTTGCCGGCTGTGATATTTGCCAAGAAGTTTGTCCGTTTAATTTGAAGGTGTTAGCTAAAGAAAAAAATTCTGCGCCCGTGTTTTCGACGGCAGTTTCGCGAAAACATTGGAATGACTTGCTGATCGAGACGCCGGATCAATATCTTCAGCGTGTCCAAGGAACTGCGCTATCGCGTGTGAAGCCTAATGACTTTGATCGCAATTTAATGAAGGTTTTTGTTGAATCTTTTTCTTCGGCCGAGGTTGCATCATTCAAAGACCAACTTTTGATTCGCGACAAGCATTGGCCACGACTGGGTTGGAATTCTTTGTAGGTTTAATTTTGGGGAATTTCTGCTTGGCACTTTGTAACCAGTGCCTTAGCGCGATTCACCAGGTCAGGTGTCAGAGGTTTTGCTGCTATATACGGACGCTTGCCGGTTTCGTAAATAATGCCCGTGTCGTAGTCCGGATTGACCATGTAAGTTTTCAGACGAATCCACTGATTTTCCATTGCAGTCAGCGAATTTACGTTTGCTGCGACTAGTTTTTTTCGGTCTAAGTACACTCCGTAAACATTGCTCCACATCGTGTTCGCTTTTGCATAGATCATTTGTCCGTTGAATAAAACTGGCAAAATGCGTGGAGTGATCGTTTGCATGGTACCGAATTTTTGATCAATTGCGTGTTGCTGTTGACCCTGAATGGATCCGTACTTCATTAAAATGTCGGCATATTCGCCATAGTAACTTTTTGCAAGTGCACTGTCTGCAACCGCAGTCTGGGCGCTGTCGGGAACGGACTTGTAGTTTTGATAAAGGCCCCAATAATGCGAGTACTGATCCGACAATAGTCCTGTGGAATCTTGCAACGACAAACCGGTTGTTTCATTAGCGATATAATAAGCGTCTGCTTTACGTGCAAAAGTAGTGTCAGACGCGTGCAGTTCATCGTAAATAATCGTGCCCGAAGGAAAATTTACGACTGGATCTTTGTAATATTGAATGTCTTTGCCTTTTGTCACGATCAGATAGATTTCGGTTGATTCGCCGTTATCTTCTGAAGGAAGCCCCTGAATTGAAACCAGATCTTTGCCGATTTGAATGAACGCTGGCGCACGGACACAAGCTGTCCAAATTTGGGAAGAGATCGAAGCGAGTTCTTGTTTATTTGTTGTTTGAGCGAAAACATTTGCGGACGTTATCAGGGTCAGGAACACAGTTGCGAAGATCAATTTTTGCATCGCCCGATCGTAGTGAAGGCACCCATCACTGTCAATCCGTCTTCGATTCAATTCTGTTCATTTAAAAAATGTGGATCTTAGTCGATAAACCGACAGCGTCGTGCCTCTGGCTTATTCCAGAATCTCTATTCCGTAATACAAAACATTCGATTCCTTGGGGTCAGGAAACTCAAGTTCAAGAAACCCGTTCACGAGTCCATCGGTCGATTGCAGCAATTCGTAAATTCCAGTGGATTTGTCCACCTCGACCACGCTTTGGCCCATGCTGAACTTAATGTTTGCGCCAGCTAGACTTTCTAAAATAGGATTGCCAGACCATTTTACAACGATCCGCGTATTGCTGTGATCTGTTGGAATATCCAAGATCGCGTACGCCTTGGTGGTTTCAATATCGATGCGCATCTTGCATGCGGCGCCAGTCGGTGTTGTGCCGCCCAATTGTGGACCCCACGATCCGCTTAGTCCTTGTTGGATCGGAAAACGCTTTAACGATTGAGACAGTTTACGATCCGCTTTGTAAACCAGGGGCATTGGCAAGCCTTTGTCTTTTTTTCGAAGTTCAGCCTGAAGAAGAAATTCAAGGTCTTGAGATATTTCGTTCAATTTATTTTTATGCAGATCCCAACTTTTCAACTGTCTGGGGCCTGAATAAAACACGATGGTCGGGTGGTCTACGCAGTTCAAAAGTTGTGCGAATTCGGTGATTGGGTCAAGAACCAACAAAAGTTGATCCAAGGTATCGCCGACGTCCAACCGCGCGTAGAATTTTTCTTCGCGTAAAAAATGATAACGAAGGGGCAAAATGCATCCCGGTGTCCACGGCAGCGCCGGGTACCTTGCAAGCAAGGTTTGAAAAAGTTGAACCGAATCAAACCACAAGGGGTCCGTGCATTCACCCAAAAATAAAATGAAACAATGTTCTTCTAGCTTTTGGTCAAATAGGAAAAGCTGTACGCCTTCAGCTGTTTTGGTCGGAACAAATTGCGGAGTCGACTTTAGCCAATACTGGGCGCGTTCCTTAAGATGTTTCGCAATCAGATCTTCTCGGCTCAGCTGTCGTTCTTTGCGTTTAACCACATTTCCAGTCTAGCTCAAATCCTGGTAAGCTGCGGTGGTGAATTCTACAAATACATATCAGGCATGGATCATCCGCGAACATGGCGGTGACGAAAAATTGTCTTTCCAAAAAATGGTCAAAAACCCAGCGCCAGACGATCAGGTTTGGGTGCAAGTTCATCGGGTGTCACTGAATCACTTGGACTTATGGGTTCGAAAAGGCGTTCCCGGGCATCACTTTCCACTGCCAATTGTCCCCGGTTGCGACATTGTGGGCGATCACGACGGTCAATTGGTTCTTTTGCAAGCTGCATATGGATGCGGAGTTTGTAACTTTTGTAAGTCAGACGAAGCGACACTTTGCCGAAACTTTAGTGTTCTGGGCGAATCACGCGATGGTGGGTGCGCCGAGTGGATTGCAGTGCCCAAACGATTATTGATTCCACTCAAACCAACAGACAACTTGCAGGCAATGGTCACGTTGCCAGTGGCGGGTGTCACCGCTTGGCGGATGTTGAAAAAGGCAGCTCCAAAAGCCGGTTCTTGGGTTTTTATTCGGTCGGCATCCAGTGGTGTTTCCAGTTTTGCGATACCGCTGGCCAAAAGATTTGGTGCACACGTGGTGACAACGGTTCGCGACCCCAGTCGCGTTGAATATGCGAAAAAACTGGGTGCTGATTTAGTGATCGATTTATCGCGTGGTTCGTTGCGTGAACAAATCAAGCCCATCTTGAAAAGCGAGGGTCTGCGGGGTTTTCAAGTCGCCATCGATCATAACGGGGGGCAAGATTTTCAAGAAACTTTGTCTTTGTTGGATTGGGGCGGCCGGATCGTGCTGTGCGGTGCCACCGCTGAATCGGCAGTGCAATTTGACTTGAAACCGATTTTTTTTAAAAGCCAAAGCATCCTGGGGTCGACCTTGGGCAGTCGTAAAGATTTGGAAGAACTGGTCGCGATGGTTCGGCAAGGCGAACTTCACCCAATCATCGATCGTGAATTTAGTTTGAATGAATTGCCTGAGGCGCATCGGTATTTGGAAAATCGAAAGACGATGGGCAAGGTCCTAATTTGCGTTTCAGGTTGATCTGTTTATTTAAAGTCCATGTGGAAATTGAATTGCGCGGTGCCCGCTGGCACGCGGGTAATCGAATCCTGGCCAGCACCGACCTGAAAATTCAGCTGATTTGTGATGGGTTGCGTGAACGTGGATTGGAATGTCTGTGATGTAAAATTGTAGTGGATCTGACTGGACGTATTGATCGAAGAAATCGTTCGACCCACACTGAATTCTAGACCTTGGTTGGGATTGTAATGCAACTGACCGTTTAAAATGGGCGAAGTCCAATTAAATTGTGCCGTTTTTGCGCGCGCTTCGATGCGCGTCGATGCCTGAATGTATTCATTGCGAATCACGTTGATTGTTCGGCCAACCCACAATGCCGATGCACCTGCGATCACGCCTGCAGGCGAATTAAATTCAGGATTTTGCGCCATAAAATTTTTAAATTGGGGATTCACGACGTCCAACGATCGTTGGAATTGGTGGTCTTGAATCGTTTTCACCATTTGCGCTGCCAGTGCCTGATTCGCGGCGATGACTTGTGCCTGTGCCGTAATGGAGTTATCCAAAAGCATCGCGTGTTCTTGTTGAATCAGAGTTTGTTCGGTCATGTAAAGTTGTTGGGATTCTTGCAGGCGCCGACGTGTTTCATTTGCAGAAATCTGATCACTTAAAACATGGGGCGTGTTCGTTGAATTTAAATAGTCGCTGGCGCTGCCGTCGTCAGCAGGCGCGCGTGAAGCTTGCTTGTTTCCAGAGCAAGCGCCGGCGATCAAAATCGCAGCAAAAAAAATGGAAAATCGAATGGACTTTGGTAAAGCCTTCACACTGGCTTATCGGTGCAGGGCCATTACAAATACACAAAAAATACAGCAGCTGATTGCAGATGATTAGGGTTTTGTTTTCGTCAATTGAATGACGGTCGCCGCGAACTGACTGCCAGCGCCGTAATCATTCGTCCAAGATTTAAGAAAATCTGAAACATAATCGGTCGCGTCTTGCGGCAAAAGTGGACGAATTTTGGTGGAATCTTGTTCTAAATCGCTTAAGTCATCTTGGTATTGATAAATTTCGCCCAATGCCGATCCGAGCTGCACCAATCGATCTGTTGGCCATCCAAGATCCTTTCCGGCAGCAATGACGGGACACACAATCGCCGCTTGAAAAAGACATCCCGTTTTCAGTTGATTTACTTTTTTTGTAAATTCAGTGACAGCAGAATGTGGAGCTTCCAATTCCAGCGCCTGTCCACCAATTAGTCCGCGTGCACCGACGTTTTCTAAAAAAAATGTGAACGACTTTTGAAATGCCTGGCCATTGCAACCGGCCGCAGCTTTCACAAAAACACCGCACGCGCTTGCAAGCAACGCGTCGCCGGCTAAAAGGGCCTGAGCATGTCCAAATTTTCGATGAGTTGTTAAATTTCCACGGCGCCAGTCATCGTTATCTAGTTCGGGTAGGTCATCGTGGACCAATGAAAAGGCATGAATTAATTCGACGGCGGCAGCAATCGGAACCCAAATCGAATCGGCAATATTGGTGTCGGCGGCGATTGATTGTGACAGGCGCGGCCGCAATCGTTTTCCGCCATTTAGCACGGCGTCCAGCATGGCATTTTGCAAAGTGGACGACACAGAGGCCGCCTGCTCTAAAATCAATAATCTTAATTGATTTTCAAAAATCATCTGTTATTCCTACCAACCTGTTGTTGGCCCATCATCTTACCGCCAAACACGAACAATGTGGTAGGTTAAACCTCACGAGGTGTCAGCAGAATGGAACGATTTGAGGCTCGAAAAAACGACCACATCCGTTTGGCGTTAGACGGCGCCAGTCAAGTTGATCGTCAATGGTCGGGTTTGGATGCCATTCAATTAGTTCATGAAGCGTTGCCGGAACTTGATTTCGAGAAGGTGACCCTTCAAACCGATGATTGGATTTCGACGGCAACTCCGTTCGTGATTTCAGGAATGACTGCCGGTCACGAAAATGCTGGGCGACTGAACGCGCTTTTCGCTGAAGCCTGTCAAACGCGTGGGTGGATTTTTGGTTTGGGATCCATGCGGCGGGACGTCGAAGCGGACTTAAAACCTTTAGAAAATTGGATAGAATTTAGAAGAAAATTTCCAAAACTTTCGATACTTGGAAACATCGGGCTGGGCGAGCTGATTCGTCTGGGTCCAACACCCCTATTAAAATTAATCGATGCGCTTCAGCCGCAGGGGTTTGTTGTTCATTTAAACCCACTTCAAGAGGCCCTTCAACCCGAAGGAAACACAAAATTTGAAAAAGGCGCCGAGGCAATTCATTCTTTTGTTTCAAAAACAAAAATTCCAGTTATTGCGAAAGAAACCGGATGTGGCATTTCTAAACGGGCTGCCACTTTATTATCTAGTTCAGGAGTAAAAATAATCGACGTCAGTGGGCTTGGCGGAACCCATTGGGGTCGAATCGAAGGCGCGCGATCTGCGACCGATTCGACGCAGTCACTGGCGTCGCAGACATTTAAAAACTGGGGCATACCGTTGACCGATTCCATCACTTATGCGCGCCAAAATACGCCTTTGACGACAGCTATTTGGGCCAGCGGGGGAATCCGATCGGGCCTAGATGCCGCGAAATGCCTAGGTTTAGGCGCAAGCCGTGTTGGATTTGCGAGACCGGCGTTAGAAGCCGCGATTTCTGATGTTCAAAACAACAGTGATGGTGCAAGATTGCTGGCTTGGATGCAAACCGTGGAATTTGAAACGCGGTTGGCGCTTTTTTGTTCGGGTTGCGAAAGTCCAAAAGCTTTAAATGCGAAGGAAAACGCGTGGATCCGTTTGAATCACTTTTAGAAAATTTTCATAAGGTTCCGGTGGAAGAACGCGTCTTGCGTGTCGCGAGTTGGTGCGGATTGCATGCGCAAGATTTAGACGTGTTGAGCGGACGTGATTCTTTGTCATTAGGAACGGCCGAGCACTTGATCGAAAACGTGGTCGGTATTTTTCCGCTGCCTTTGGGGATCGCAACTTATTTTAATATCGATGGTCGGGACGTGTTGATACCAATGGCGGTTGAAGAATCGTCGATTATCGCGGCGATCAGCTCGACCGCAAGATGGATCCGACGCAACAAAGGAACGATTCGCACCGAAGCACGCGGCCGCCGCATCATTGGGCAAATTCAAATTCCCCGTTCTAAGAATCCTGCAGCATCTGTTCAATTGCTCAACGACGCGCGGGATCGTCTGATCGCCGAAGCAAATAATATGCTCCCTAATTTGTGCGCGCGGGGCGGTGGAATTGATGCTATTGAAGTGCGCCAACTGGAACGCGCTGACCACGGTGGCGAAATGCTTGTCATTCATTTTCTGTGTAACCCTTGCGATGCGATGGGCGCGAATATCATCAATCAAGTGTGCGAAGGAATGAAACCGGCGATTGAAGCACTGACTGGTGAAAAAGTTGGACTTTGTATTTTATCGAATTTAGTGGATGGAAATTTGGCTTTTGCCGAAGTGCGTATCGATTCAGTGGATGATGAAACCGCGTATGGGATTGAAGAAGCCACAGAATTTGCAAAAACGGATCCCTACCGCGCGACGACCCATAACAAAGGCGTGCTGAATGGGATCGACCCGATTTTGATCGCGACGGGCAACGATTGGCGCGCAGTCGAATCTGGGATTCACGCTTATGCGGCTCGATCTGGAAAATATCAACCCGTGACGGAATGGAAACGGGAAGGGAAAACTTTGGTCGGTCGATTTGAGGCTCCGATTGCAGTCGGAACCGTGGGCGGAGTGACGTCACTTCATCCGACTTCCAAGATTGCGATGAAAATTTTAGGTGTGCAGCACGCTGACGAGCTTGCGCGCATTTGTGCGGCGGCAGGCTTGGTCCAAAATTTGGGTGCGCTGAAAGCGTTGGCTACCGTTGGAATTGTGAAAGGCCATATGCGATTGCACGCTGCAAATTTAGCGATGGCCGCAGGCGCGACCCGCGAAGAGATGCCTTTGCTTCGCGAACGCTTGACCCAGCTTTTAAATCGCGAACGCCGGATAAATTTGACCATGGCCAAGGAAGTCCTCAGCGAAATCCGCGGCAACTAATCTCATTGGGTGATTTTGACCTAATACTTCGTTAGCAAAAAAATAAGAAATTGCCAACAACCTGCAGGGACTATAATCTGCACCGCGATGGGATCTTGCATCAATGTGTTTCGGCGTCTATTGCCGGTCATCGTTTTTTGTTTTTCGCAGGCAGTCCTTGCGGAAACGTTGCTGCAGAAAGAATTACATGACCCATCGTTGCACCCCGCTTATTGGGTGGCGGTCGTATTAGGCAATAGTGAACAGTGGGGGCATCACCGTGCACCTCCGACACGACTGGACCCAGATCATAAAAAGATCACCCGTGTTTTTGAGAAGCGCCTAGATCTCGGTTTTCGTTTACTCAATTCAGGCGTGGTTCGTTTTCTTTATATTACCGGCGGCGCAATCGACCGACGACATCCCGAATATGTAGAGGCCCGCCGGGGTTACGAATATTTGTTAGATCACTACCGATCTCAGTTTACGTTGGGTGGTCATTTAGAAAATCGCATCGTATTGGACGAACTTGCACACACGACTGTGACGAACATTCGAAATGCCGACAAATTTTGTGACAATCTTGGAATTCACGACGTTGTTATTGCGACCGAACACGAAAAAATCGAGCTTGCACGCGAAAGCTGGTACTTGACGCACGCACCGATGTCTTTTTTTAGATTTTTAACCCGTATTCGTTTGAAATATGATCTTGGACCATTTACCAAGATTTCAGTCGAGATGCCGGACCATTCGAAAGAAACGGTACTTCGTCACACGATCATTCGTCCGCAGGATCTGGAAAAAGATCAGTTTGGGATGTAATTAAGTTGTACCCGTAACGGATTGTATTCCACTTTGCAGCAAGGCCTGAAACAATCCAGGCGTTTTTTCAAGTTCTTCATAATGCCCACGCTGAATCATCATGCCGTCTTTCAGAACAATGATTTCATCTGCGTTTCGAATGGTGCTTAATCGATGGGCGATGACCAACACCGTTTTTGATTCCATCAGATGGTCCAGTGCGCCTTGAACCAAACGTTCGGATTCAGTGTCTAAATTTGAGGTGGCTTCATCCAGTATCAAGAAATCCGGATTGCGCAAAAATGCGCGGGCAATAGAAATTCGTTGCCGTTCGCCGCCAGACAAGCGCATGCCTCGGTCACCGACAATTGTGTTGAATCCTTGTGGCATCTTTTCGATGAAACCCAGCGCGTTCGCGTGGCGTGCAGCTTGGACGATTTCTGCTTCCGTGGCGTTTTCACGCCCCATTCGGATGTTTTCCATCACCGATTCATAAAACAAAAAGACATCTTGGCTGACCAATGCCAATCGGTTTCGCCAGGATTCCAGATCTAATCCGCGCAAGTCGACCCCGTCGACTAATATTCGTCCACTGGTTGGGTCGGCCATGCGGGTCAATAGATGGGTGATCGTCGATTTTCCCGACCCACTGGGGCCGACTAGGGCAATTGATTTTCCGTGGGGAATCGCAAAACTTAAACTGCGGATCACTTGTTGTTGTTCGCCCGGATATTGAAAGTCCACATTTTCTAGAACGACAGCCTCGCGAATTGCTGTAATTTTTTGTGCACCTGGTGTCACGACCACCTTGCTTTTCCACGACAACAGATCTTGAATGCGTTCCATCGCGGCTGCGGCTGTATAAAGCTTGGTGTTGATGTCGCTTAAAGATCTAAGCGGATTAACCATCATAGCGAACGCAGCAAAAAATGCGATCAAACCACCTGAGGTCATTTTTCCTTCCAGGACGGATGATCCACCTGAATATAAAATAATAGCGATGGCGATCGAAGAAATCCATTCGACCCCAGGATGTGAAAATTCTTCGACACGCGAAATTTTCAATAAAATCTGTGAAACCTTGTCAGACTGACGGTCAAAAAAGCGAAGAATGTGATCTTTCAAATTAAAAGCATGAATGATGCGAATCCCCTGAATCGATTCTTGGGTTGCGCCCATCAAAATTCCGAATTGTTCCTGATATTTTCGAATGTTGTTTTTAATCAAACGCCCAGACCACGAAAATAACCACGCAAGGGGTGGAACCATGACAAAGGTGACCATCGCCAAACGCCAATTTGAATAGATCGCATAGCCCAAAAGTCCCAACAAGGTCACCGGTTCGCGAATCAAGGCGTTTAGTGAACCCAGTCCGCCATCAAGGTGCGCCGGATCAGAGGCAACCCGCGACGTCAGGACGCCTCCGCGTTCTGTCGTGAAATAATCCATCGACAGACCCATAATGTGTTCCATGATCTTTTTGCGGATCAATTCGTTGGTGTGGACGACAACGACGCGGTTGGAATAATAATGCAAAAAACGAATGACTAAATTTGCCGTGAATAAGCCGATCGTTGCAAGCGGCAATAGAATCAGACTTTTGTGATCTTTTTGTACCAGTAATCGGTCAACCAAGATCTTGACCAAAGGCACGGGGCCGACACGAATTGCGGCCATAGGAATTGCTAAAAGGACGCTGAACCAGAACCAGCGACGCACGGGCTTGATATATGGAATAACGGCCCACATCGGCTTAAGTGACTTCATCTGTATACCTAGAATATGTTATGATGCAGGGCATGGCAAAGGTTCTTGTGGTCGGTGGAGCGGGCTATGTGGGCTCAACGACCGCCATCGCGCTTCGGGATCTTGGGCATTCAGTCACGGTCCTCGATAATTTATCAACAGGTCATCCTGAACTGTTGGGCGATTCGCAATTCATTCACGGTGATATCGGCGATGCAGATCTGCTGAGGGCGCTTTTTTCCGAAGAAAAATTCGATGTTGCATTGCACTTTGCCGCAAAAACGATAGTTCCCGAAAGTGTCGCGTTTCCCGATCTTTATTACGACAACAACGTGCGAAAAACAAAAATTCTGATCGATGAATTACTGAAGGCTGGCGTTTCACGATTCGTTTTTTCATCGACCTGCGCCATTTTTGGCGAAGTCGATCAGCTTGTTCACGAAAATCTTCCTTTTCACCCCCTATCACCCTATGGCCAAAATAAATTAGACGTCGAAAAATATCTGGACTCTTCAAAACAGGCAGGTTTGAAGTCAATTGCCTTGAGGTACTTTAACGCCAGTGGCGCCGAAGAAAAATTAAGAACGGGCGAGTGGCATTCTCCTGAAACACATCTGATTCCACGGGTTGTCCAAGCCGCGTTGGATCACAAACCGATCACGGTTTTTGGAAAAGATTATCCGACCCTCGATGGGACCTGCATCCGTGACTACGTTCACGTCAGCGATCTTGCGCAAGCGCATATTTCTGCTGTGAATCAGCTGATGAAAATGAATGGTGCCGCCGGATCGTTCGATGTTTTCAATTTGGGCACGGGCCATGGTCATTCAGTTCTGGAAGTGATTGACCAGGTTCAAAGCCAGATCGGGCGACCCATTGATGTGATTCATCAACCCCGTCGGGACGGCGACGCGGTTCGTTTGGTCGCGGATCTATCTAAGGCATCGCGTGTGCTGGGATTTAGTCCACATCGAAAATTGAAAGAAGTTGTACATTCCGCAATCGGGTGGGAAACAAAACGACGGACGCTAGAACACCGCAAAATTCTGGTGCTAGATCGCGACGGAACGGTCAATTTTGATCCTGGTTATATTTCACGCACCGAAGATTTTACGTTAATTGACGGAGTAGCCGAAGCCGTGGCGCTTGCGAAATCGAAAGGTTGGGTGGTGGCAATAGCGACCAACCAAAGCGGGGTTGGTCGCGGAAAAATCGCACGCGAAGAACTATTTAAAGTGCACATCAAATTGCAAAGATTATTGGCTGAAAAGGGTGGGCGAATCGATTATTTCGCAGTTTGCATGCATGCCCCGATGGAAGAGTGTGCTTGCCGCAAGCCAAAGGTCGGGTTGCTGGATCAGATTTCGCGCGATTTGAAGGTCAAACCTAAAGACATGGTGATGATCGGGGACCGCGATGCCGACATCGGGTTGGGAAGAAATTTTGGTGTGCGGTCCGTGGGATTGGTGTTGACCGGTGACGGACAAAAAACTTTAGCTGAAAGTCAGCTTAAGTCAGACTGGGTTGCGGCGGATTTATTAGAGGCTTGCCGTCGACTCCCGGAATAAAAGTCAAACTTTGAATGACAGAATCACCCGCGCCGGGCACATGGAACCTGGTGTGTTCCAGCAAAAATTGAAATAGCGGCAATGTTTCAGTGTTGCCCAAGTTTCTAGAATAATTTCGAATCGATTCGGTGATCGTCGGTAACCATTCCATAAAAATCGAAACAGGAACCGGGTCCCCCCTGCGGTCGCCTGTCGACCGGTCAGAACACGCCGAACATGCCCATCCGCCGTCGACTGGTTGGGGGTGCACAAAAGTTTGCGGAATTTCGGTCAGGCTTAATTCGCATCGTAAACAGCGCGTGATTTTCGGTTGGGCACCGTGGGTTTGTAATAACTTGTATAAAAACGTGCATCCAAGCGAAATCAAATTTCTGGAGTGGGTTTCTTTTTCGTTTGCCAAATCTAACCCATGGCCCAGCAGTCGAAATAAATCAGGATAAGGGCGCATTTTCATCGTTGTCTTTAGAACGATTTCGCAAAAAAAAGATGCGATTCCCAAGCGTTCAATGTCCTTGGATAACTGTGAAAAAACTTTTCGTGGTTCGGCGCTTTCCAGCGAAAGTAAACTGTCTTCGGTAAAATCAGTCAGCTTGATCGAACGACCACCAAAAGAAAGTTCACTGGCTGTTGTTGGATCAAGTGCGCTGCCAAAACGACGCGACTGAATTGCATTTCGGGCGAAAGCAGAAATACGGCCATTTTTTTCGGTAAACGCAGAAACGATCAGATCGCGATCGTGGTATCGCTGAGTTTTTAAAATGATGCCAAGATCTTCGATACGATCCACGTGTTTTCCGCCCGCATGCAGAATAACACCATCCGTCTTGCCCAACAAAAAAGCCCCTCGTAAGAAATTTACGAGGGGCCAATTAACCCAAACCATTGAAGGTTGGGCCTTGTTTCGATCGCCGCAGTTGCTTGCAAACTGCGACTCCGAGAGCACATTCCTCTGCAAATTGCGCAACTTCAACGCACTGCAGTTCAAGTTTGTTTTCCAGGCCAAAGAACAGCCTGCCTTTACAACACCATTCACTTTTATATTCAGCAAATCACGTACCAGTGTCGCGGATAGAATTTTTCTGAAAATTCATGAAGATACATACCTGTGTTTTTTCTTTCGTTTTGATAGAGCCAAATTGGGTCAAAAAGCCGTGAAAATTTGATCTCAATCGATTCGAAACGGGTATGACAAGCTGCGCTGAAATTTGTGAAGTTTCCACCCTTTGTGGCAACGTCGCCGTTCATGTTTAATCTTTTGAATTCTGCCGGGGCGTTGCTGGGCATGATTACTTTTTTGGTTCCCGCGCGGTCAGGCCAATTTCACAACACGCCCGTTGCCGCGTCAAATCGGGTGCGCATCGTCAGTCGACTTGATCGCGATTACTTTCTAGCGTCTTCGTCGCCGCAGGATCGCGATTATATCCAGCGCGATTTGGCGCAGGATAATCGCGAAGCAGCCCAATGGGTTGGTCGTGCGTTCGATATGGCGCTTTGTTTCGGGGTTGATCCATTGGTGTTCGTTTCGTTGGTGTGGCAAGAATCGTCATTTAAACCCAGCGCAGTCAGTTACACAGGAGCTGTGGGTTTGACTCAGATGACGGAACCAGCGTTGAAGGAAATCAGCGATCATCTGGTGTTGACCAGCCATCGACGTATGACTTTGTTGCGTCGGCACGTGCGCGATTGCGCGGCCGATCTGCTTTCTGATATTCCGGCGGCAGACAGTCAATCCAGTCTTTCTCACTGGAAGTGGTCACTGGTGGATTTTCCCGATCATTCATTAATGTTAGGTGCTGTGTTGCTGAAGTTGTACCTGGCAGAAGGGGCAGAAAATGGAGTGGAAAATTACCGCGTGGCACTGGAACGTTACAACGGTGAACCAACAGTGAAAGCGTGGTTCGCAGATCAAGTTTTGAGTCGCGTATCAAAATGGCGAAAGAGACGACGAATTTTGATTGCGGAAATTTGACAGAGACGAAATGGTAAAGGCACAGAGATAGATATACAGAGAGTGATACAGATAGATAAATAGAGAACGAATAGGGGGAGAGTATCGAGATGAAAAACTTTTGGATTGTATTGGCTTTAGTTGTGGTTTCTGGTGCGACCGCACATGCGGATTCTTTACAAATTAACGGACCGACGTCGGTGCGCGCTGGTGAAATGATTCAATACCAAGTGACATACTTGGGTGACCAATGCGGTCCTAATCCATGCGGCGAAATGGACGTGACAGCATCATCAATTGTGTCAGGGCCTGCACAAACCTATGGCGCGGGTTCATTCGCGTTCGCTCCCAATCCAAATGGATTTTTACAAACTGTAGAAATCATGGCGACCTACACCGCTGCTAGCGGAAAAACGTTGTCGGCCCAGTTGCCAGTGATGGTCGATTCGACTCCGAACATGGTTTATGTGACTGGCCCAACAGCAGTGTTGATGGGATCGGCGTCACAATTTATGGCCACTGCTGCTTATCAAATGTACAACGTCGACATCACCTATGGTTGTCAATGGCGTACGATGGCGGGGATGATGTCGGCCAGTGGTGTTTTTTATGCGCCAATGTTAATTGGTACGGACTGGGTTTACTGTCAGTTCGGTTCTGTAAACGCAAGTTTTCCCATTTCCATTTTCAGATAGTTCAACGGTTGGCTTGATCGTTTAAAGTCCTCCCACCAAATGGGTTGTGATTTCATCGCGACAAAACGTGCGATTCCTTTCAGACGTTTGGCTTGGGCATCGTCTGGCACCAATTGCACATTCATTTTTTCAGAAAGTTGGGATAACCACGTCGCCCATTCGTTTGCATGGATGGACTGGGGTGGTTCGCTTTGATGATCCAGGCGTTTCAAATTAAGAAGCGTTCGAATTGCAAGTGCTGTTGCAGGCGATGCCATCGCCCCACGTCCTAACATGAAGTGTTCACATTCTGTTTCTTCCCGGCAGCGCGTGAAATCTTCGACTGACCAAATTTCGCCGTTCGCGACGACTGGAATACTTAGTGCTTTTTTGACCCGGCCAATGGGTTTCCAAAATGCGGGGGGCTGATAACCTGCCATCCGTGTTCTGCCGTGAATCGAAATCCAATTTGCGCCACCTTGTTCCGTGCGTTTCGCGTTTTCATCGATCGCGTCGATTGTATCCCAACCAAGACGCAGTTTTGCCGAAACGGAAATGTGACTGGGCAAACGATCACGAATGGCCCGTACGATTGATTCAAGTCGTGACGGATATTTTAGTAACGTTGCGCCCCCGTCATGGCGATTGACTGTTGGGGCGGGACAACCAAAATTGATATCGATGGCGGTGGCACCTGCCGAAACCGCATTCAATGCACTTTCAGCCATCATGTGGGGATCGCCGCCTAAAATTTGCACCCAAGTGCGATTGTTGATTGGATCTAAAATTTCAGGCGCACGTTTTTTAAATACGGACGGAGGGATGGGATGTTGGGTCACGCGAAAAAATTCTGTGACTGAATAATCAAACGCACCTGTAGATGTCATCCAACGTCGAACGTTGTAATCAGCGATGCCTTCCATCGGGGCCAAAATAATTGCAGGTTGATGAAATCGAATCCACTCCACAGTTTGAATGTTATCACACCAGTATTTAATGAAATTCATGGAATATAGTGGGCAAAATCGTAAGTTTTTGCCAAGAACGCAGTGCCTGTTTGCTAGCAATGCCAACACGCGGATAAAGTACTGGCGTGATGTGGCTTATTTTTTTGCTGATAAACGTTGCCCGTGCTGATTGGAAATGGGCGCTGTTACGGCATCAGGAATTAATGCGGTCGCAAGCGACGGCTTCCGCCGATCCTTTCTTTTTATCGGGAAACAAAAACAACAGGGCCGAGTCGGTTTTAGTCGATCAATGGGTCGATCATGCCGATCCATCGGCCGGCAAATTCAAGCAGCAAATATTTATAGACGATCGATTTGGAAAATCCAGTCAGTCGCCTGTTCTTTTGTTTTTGTGTGGAGAATTAAAATGCGAAGAAGGGATTTGGTACGGCGCCACTGAAAATTTAGCAAAAAAAACTAGGCGCGCATATCATAGCAATCGAACACCGTTATTATGGTAAGTCACAGCCGTTTTCGGATTTAAGTACGGAACATTTGAAATTTTTAACGACCGATCAGGCGCTAGAAGATTTAGCGACGCTTCAAGATTTCATACGAACCCAAAAGAAATGGAATGGGCCGTGGGCGACGATCGGCACCAGTTATGGTGGGGCGTTAGCAGCGTACGCCCGCGCCAAGATGCCGGATCGGTTTGCAGCTGCATGGGCTTCATCTGCAACGGTAGCCCCTAGGCTGTGGTTCGACGAACTTGATTCTTTTATTGGGTCACACGTAGATGTTCGTTGCAGAAAGAACGTTCGGTCCGTGTTGTCGCAAATTGAATCAGCGTTAAAAATCCCGTCTAGGGCCAGCAGTTTACGTCACGAAATGTTTGCGGATAAAATCACCGATGATCGTGATTTTATTTATGTGATGGCGGATTTATTTGCTTGGTCGTTTCAATCCGGAATTTCGGATCAATTGTGCGAAAAATTGAATGAACAGCCGACCATCGAAACCTATGCAAGTTACGGGATTTCAAATCTGGTTCGGCAGGGGATAGTGCCGTACGACGATTCTTATCAGGCGACGCAAGATACCACCATTTTGGCGAATGCAGATTCGATGGGGCAACGTCAGTGGGTCTATTTGACTTGCACCGAGTTTGGTTTTTTCCAGTCGTTTTCGCGTGACCCGCGTTATCGGTTGCGCCCCAGGACGATCAATCGTCAGTTTTTTAGGGAACAGTGTCAGAATATTTTTGGAATCAAGAAATTGCGTGGGCGAATTCATACCGCAATACGCGCCTTGTATGACCCGGTTGTCGCCCAACAAGATCGTATTTATTTTGTAAATTCTGAATTAGATCCGTGGCGGCTTCTTTCGGTGGATCCCTATTATTCGCGAAACCCACCCGGTTACCCGATGATCGTCGTCCCGGGCGGGCATCACGGATCTGATTTGAATCCAACCACGCAGGCTGCAAGTCAAGTTGCCGACATCGTTGAAAACAAAATGCAAGAATGGTTAACAACGCCTGCGCACTAAAGGCTTGCTAGGACAAATGCCCCATGCGGCCCGATTGGTAGTCTGTGATCGCTTGCCGAATTTCGTTTTCGTTATTCATGACAAACGGACCATAGCCAAAAACTGGTTCTGGAATCGGTTCACCACTTAAGATCAGGCACTTACTTTGTGCCAATGCAGAAACTTGCAGTGTTGTTTCTTTCGAATCAAGGACAGCAAGTTCTGTGGGGTTCAAAATTGTATCCCCAACTTTAACTTTTCCATCCAGAACAAGAATCAAACAATTGTGTCCCGGTTGAAAAGAATAAGTCGAACTTTTCCCTTCGTTGAGTCGCAAATCCCAAAGGTTAATCGGGGTAAAAGTTGTTGCCGAGCCTTTTGCTCCTTGTAGTTCACCGGCGATGATCCGGGCCGTGCCTGCGTCATTAGGCAGATTTACCACTGGGATTTGTTTATTTAAGATGCCTTGATAGTGCGGCTTGCTGAGCTTGTCCTTTTTAGGCAAGTTCACCCAAAGCTGGACCACTTCGAATAGGCCGCCTCGATCTGAAAAAGCCTGACTGTGGAATTCTTCGTGAACAATGCCCGACGCTGCCGTCATCCACTGAACATCGCCAGGACCAATTGATCCACCAGCCCCGCTGGAATCACGGTGGTCCACTTCGCCTGAATAGACGATTGTGACCGTTTCAAACCCACGGTGCGGGTGTTCCCCGACGCCGCGTTTATGCTTAGGCGAAGGCGTAAACATAAATGGTGCGGCGTAATCCAATAACAGGAACGGCGAAAATGTTTGAGCATCATCGCTATAGGAAAAAAGGGTGCGTACTGGAAAAGCGTCACCAACCCAGTGACCTTCGTTGTTTTTTCTAACTGATTGAACTTGTTTCATGGCTTCCGTCCTTATTTTTATCTGTATCAGATATGGTTACAGATTATCGAAAGTCAAACTTGAGGCAATGTGAAAAAACAGGGGGTTCCTGACACGTCAGAAACCCCCTGTTTGAATCATAACGTATCTTATGCGTTTTCAGCTTCCATCACTGAAAACACGGCGCCTTGTGGATCGGCTAAAACGGCATACTTGCCGATGCCGGGAATCGCCATGGTATCAAGATAAACGGTTCCACCCAGTTTTTTGGTTGTCGCGACCGTTGCACTTGCGCTGTCGACGATAAAACAAGTGACCCATTGCGACGGTGTATTGGGGGACTGAGGAGGCATCAATCCGCCAATGCCTTCGTCACCTAATTTCAACGTGGTGTAGTTAAATGTTCCATAGGTGTCGACTGTTGGCTTCCAACCGAAAAGGGTCCCGTAAAATTTTGCGGCAACGTCAACATTGGTGGAAATAAGTTCTCTCCAGCACACGGTTCCTGTTTCCCCGCCAATTTCGGCACCGGCATGTTTCTTTGGTTGCCAGATCGCGAACGTAGCGCCAGTTGGGTCTTGCAATACAGCCATGCGGCCAACATCCATCACGTCGAACGGGTTGGTAATGATCGTCGCGCCAGCAGTTTTAGCTTTTGCAGTCATTGCATCTGCATCAGTCACAGAGATATAAGCCAGCCAATTCGATGGAACGTTTTTCTTTCGAAGCTCTTCGTCCATTGAATAGAGTGCGCACGCACTTTTGGATTCGACTTGTGCCATTGTGTAGGTCACGCCATCACCGATTGGAATATCGTCATAACCCCAACCAAAAATTTGTTTATAGAAATTTTTTGCAGAGTTTGCGTCCGTGGAACAGAGTTCAGTCCAACAAAACTCGCCTTGATCGTAATTTGTGATTTCAGCCATATACTTTCCGCCTTTCGGTAATGATCATCAAAGAACACGAGTAAGAAAGTCAACAGTGAACCAGGCCTTAAATGAATATCGTGTAAAACTTGTCACGAATCTGCGACGCCGTTACGCTGCAAAACGAACAAGGACGCAAAAATGAAAATTCTTCTGACAGCCATCATTTTGAGCTTTTCTACTGCAAACGCGATCGCGGACGGTGCCAAGGTTCTCGATTACGCTTCGGTCGAAAAGCAATTAACGGAAGTTCTAAATTATTTTCGCGACGGTGAAGCGTTGCCTTCTGTCACGACGGAAGAAGTTTTTCACAACGCGCAGTTCAACACGGTTCAAGAAATCACTGATTTCCTTTTGAATGCGCCTGAGGCAAAAGCCTTAGCTGATTCAGGTGGTTTTGGATACATGGACTTGCGAGTGGCCTTGATGCGTTATCCTAGAACCGCGAAATGACATTTCATTTATCTTCATGAGTTTCATTGTATGACTGTTTTGTGTTGCCTGATGTTGACTATTCCTAAATTGTTTGTATTGAAGTCAGAAATGTAAAACGATTAAAAATAGCCAAAAACAAGGCATAATTTAGATCTTTATGCACTTTCATCGACGAAATGTTTGTGGGCTGATATAAGAACTGCAGTTTATGTTCGATCCTGCTGTTGACTATCGATCGATGCTTGCGCAAGAAATCCATGTTCGGGAAGCGCAAGTCGGTTCTTGTTCATTGCGTTCGTTTTCTAAAGAAATCGGGATTTCGCCATCGTTGTTAAGCCGTGTGTTGAATCGGAATCGT
>Ga0206824_10076_pt1 | contig 32912 bp, 32 predicted proteins | sample Alteio_BWOrgCont_82_FD_152874 | JGI IMG/M metagenome (GOLD analysis project Ga0206824, IMG submission 152874) | Enriched cells from forest soil in Barre Woods Harvard Forest LTER site, Petersham, Massachusetts, United States -... | ecosystem: Environmental > Terrestrial > Soil > Temperate forest >...
TCGCGAATTCGTGCGTGCGTTGCCGACGGTTTTGTCCCAAGAGTTTCCAAATATTTTTGATTCTTGTTTTGATCAGGGATTTTCAGTGTCATGCGGATCACTTTTTTCTGAAATCTTGTTTGCCCCGGCGCCAGGGCATCAAGATATTCCCACGATCAATCTTGAAGCCGAAGCATTAGCGGGCGTGTATTTGGATGCCGTGACCAGCCGCTGTGATCGCGATCAAAATGGCGAATTTACTTCTAACATTTTTGACGGTTACGACGAAAAAGACTGCGTGATCGCGTCGATGAAAAATCTTGCGCTCAGTTTGATGCAATCCAAGTTGATTGATGAAAAACACTCCACAGTTGTTTTGCTGAAACTAGTTGATTCGACGGAAATATTTCGTTATCCGCTGAAAATCGCGATGGGATTGGGCACGTTGAAAGGAATCGCCTGGCGTACTATTTTGCAGCCCTTGGGCTTATTTCAAAAGCCAGCCACAATCGGTAAAGTGATCGGTTTAGGTGCTGAAATTATGGATGGCGACAAAACAAAGGCTATTCGCGCTGGCGTCGATGGCCCGATCAATGGGCCAGGGGACGAATTGTTGTACACCGGCGAATTGGATGATGCCGCAGCTGCGATTGAAAATGCCCCTTAATGTGATCTATTTCATCCTATTCCATTTGCCAGTTCAGGGGATTCGTATTTAGTATTTCCATTCAACCGCGGTGTTGAACAGGAGCCAGGCAAATGAAGGGTGTTTCATTTCAAAACGGTGTGGAGTTTAAAGTATCAATCGACGGCGAAGTGTGGTCGCAAGGTGATGTTTTGCGCGGACGTTTGGATGCAGTCGCGCGAAATCCTGGGGCGCAAGCGAATCTTCATGTTTTTTTGGCAGATGGATCAGACAAAAAAATAAAACAAAAGGCTGCAGGCGCGTTTCAAATTCTTCAGAAAAAATCAGCGGCGTCTGGCCCCTTGGATTGGTCATTCGAATTGCCAACAGATGCTAGAATTTTGGATAAATCGGGAAGTTTGTACATCGTCTATGGCGGAACTGAAACATTAGAAACACTTGGACAATTGCGTTTGAACATTGAACCGCATCCTTATATTCAGGATATTTATTCGCTGTTGAATACCCATTATCGATTTGTTTTTAAAAATCGAATCTATGCAAAGGGAATGGTCGAAGGAGTTTTTGATCCGCCGCAAGCGAAAGAATGGGCGGCACTTGAAGAATTAGTGGTTCAAATCAAAGTGAACGGCAAAGAATCGATCGATTCAAAGTTTCAATTTTTTCGGAAAGTCGTCGACGCGACCAAGGGCGGTCTTTCAGCGAAAGTCATGAAACGTGAAATCGATCAACAATGGTCGACGGCACACGTCGTTCACGACTTTAATAATCGAGTGAACAAGGACCAAGTGATTCTTTTAGTCGACAAAGTGATTGAGGAATACCGCAGCACGGGTTGGTTGCCGGGTTAAACCAAAATATCTTCAAAAAAAGCCCCGAACCGACTTTGTGGATCGCGAATTTGAACTTCTAGAACCCACAGCGCAGGGCTGGGTACAAAATCAATTTCAGTTAAACCTTGGGACGCGATTTTTTTATGCGGAAAATCGCCTATTCGGTGGCCGTCGGCCTCGACGACCATCTCAAATCCGCGTTTTTTGGTTTCGGCAATTAACAGTTGGTAAAGTTCCGGGCCCGTCAGTTTATTTTCTAGCCATGCCTGTCGGCCAGTTTTAAAAATTTCGCGCGCATTTTCGGCACAGATTTTTGCACCATCAAAATTTCCGACAGAAAATGTATCACCGACGTCACCTTCATACTCCACACCGTCGATTAGCCAGGTCGGGCCAAGGTCGATAAAAAACACGTCCGAAGATTGCAGAACCCGAGTCGGATTGGCGGGTGCACCAAAAAACTTGCAGGTGTCGTCACCAAAGCGCACTAAGGACCGATGCCAAAATCTTGAACTGCCATGCGCCGTCAGTATTTGCGTTGCCAGTTCTGCCGCTTGAAGTTCCGTCATTCCGGGTTCAATTCGGCGCGATAGGTCATTCAGGCTGGCCCAGCTTTTTTTCTGGGCTTCCAGCAGGTGCGCGACCTGAAACGCGGGCGACGTCTTTTCGATTGCGTGCAAATTCATGACGCTGCTTATAACACGCCTACCCCTGACACACGATGGAATTGTTTCCAGGTAACTGATAAAAATAAGGAATGGAATCCATCAAACGCGTTGCCCTTGCCGAGGTTCATAGGGATGAAGCGCGGCGCCTGATTCGAAGCGGCGCTATCGTCTATGTTTTCGTTAATCCGATCGAAAATCACGGTCCGCATTTGCCGCTGAATACCGATTTTATGATTAGCGATGGTTTAATGGAACGCATCCATCCTGTGATTTGTCAGGCGATGCCGGAAATTCCCCAAACCGCATTGATTTATCCGCCTCTGCCACTGGGATCTTCGCCTGCTTCGGGTGTTGGAACAGTCGCGACCAGCTATTTAGTTCTTCGAAAAATTTTACGTGCAACGGCAAGAAGCTTGGTGGGATTGGAAGCCAAGCGGGTTGTTTTTCTGACTTTTCATGGCGGACCTTTGCATAATTTGGCGATTGAATCGGCGGTTAAGATTCTGAGTGCAAATGGAGTTCGCGCGCTGTCGCCATTGAATTTAATACTCGAGCTGATGTTGGACTACAAACCTGGTCATTTTCGCGAAGCGATGCTGGCGATTCCAAACGTTGCTGATCGTGAAATGATCGACAACAGTTTGGGCAGCGACGTGCATGGTGGATTTTTTGAAACTTCGCTGATGCTTTCGATAAAATCCGACAGCGTCATGCAGGATCGTCGCAATGTTCCGGATTGCCCGGCGATCAAACCTGATCCCGCGGTTATGTTCGCGTCGAAAGCGTTCCACTTTTTTGGAGCAAAACGTTTGGCAAAGGAATTCGCCTTCATAGCCGACGCAATTGGATGGATGCGCTTGAAACCATTTCCGGGATACACCGGTTATCCGCGGCTGGCGTCCCGAGAAGTAGGCGATATTTTTGTTCAGGACATTGTGGATCGCTATGTTGCCGCCTTGGTGACGACGTTTAAAGGTGATCGCGAAGCTTCGTTGCAGTTTACCCGCGCACCGTTTCGTTGGTTGATTGCCTTGTCCCTTTTTGGCCTATTGGATTCTGCAGAAGATTTCCGACCTTGATACCGTGCTGATGCATCGCCATGAAAATAATGTAGATTCAAAAAACTTCGTTTGCTTTGAGTATTAATTTCAAGAACTGCTTAGGTTCTGTACGGGGCTGCTCAAACGATTTGAATTTTTCTGAGTCTATTCAAGACAAAATTACCCAACCTGCGCTATGAATAAGTCTCATGAATTTCGTTCGCCCACGCATTGTTGCGACTGTGATCTTGGGTTTTGTTTTGTCGGCGCAAGTTAGCGCTGCTGACCTTAGAATTGCTTTGGTGACCGACACCGCTGGTAAGAATGATCATTCTTTTAACGAGTCGGCGTACAACGGCCTTTTAAAGGCACAAAAGGAACTGGGCATCAAAGGCAAGGTCATTGAACCCCCGGATGAAGATGCGTTTGAACCGATTTTGCGTTCGTTAGCAGAAAAGAATTTCGACTTAATCATCTCGGTGGGATTCAATCAGTTGGATGCCATTAAAAGTGTGGCTCGACGTTTTCCCGATAAAAAATTTGTATTGATCGATGCTGATCCACAGCTTCCAAACGTGCGCGCTCTTGAATTCGAAGAACAAGAAGGTAGTTACCTGGTTGGTTATCTAGCCGCGCTTCATTCGACAACTGGCACACTTGGATTCATCGGTGGAATGGACATTCCGATGATTCGGCGGTTTGAGCTGGGTTACGAGTCCGGCGCAAAAAAAGCCAATCCAAAAATCAAAGTTTTGGCCAATTATGTTGGTGTAACTGTTGCGGCCTGGAACGATCCTGCAAAGGCAAAGGAATTAGCGTTGTCCCAAATTAGTCGCGGAGCGGACGATATTTTTGCCCCCGCTGGTAATTCTTCTTTGGGTGTATTTGATGCCGTCGTCGCGCAGAAAAAATTAGCGATCGGGGTGGACTCGAATCAAGACGGAATTCGACCGGGTCGGATTTTAACCAGCATGGTGAAATCAGTAGACGTCGGAGTGTTCGATTCCATACGTTCACTGAAAGAAGGGCACTTTACGACTGGTGTTATTCGTTACGGACTGAAGTCGAATGGAGTTCAATATTCATTGGATCAATTCAATAAGCCGATGTTGAAACAGTCAGAGATCGATCAAGTCGAAAAAATTAAGGCGGCTATCATCGCGGGTCGATTGGTTGTGCCAGATTATTACACGGCAAATGTCAAAAAATAAAACAGACCCCCAATCGATTCCAGAGATTGAGTTTCAAAAAGTTTCGAAACGCTATGGCGATTGTATTTCCAATCAAGATATTAGTTTTTCGGTAAAACGCGGATCGATCCATGCCCTAGTGGGTGAAAATGGTGCCGGTAAGTCGACGTTGATGAAATCTTTGTTTGGGTTGATCAAACCCGATTCCGGCGAAATTTTGGTGCGTGGCCGTTCGACACGGTACCGATCGTCCATGGATGCGATGAAAGATGGAATCGGCATGGTTCACCAACATTTCATGTTGGCGGACGCGGAATCGGCGCTGGATAATATTATTTTAGGGTCCGAACCTGGTTTTCGGTGGTTTCGCATTGATCGGAAATTGGCGCGCAGTCGGTTGCAGGAACTGTCCGATCGCAATGCCTTTGGGTTTTCTAAGTGGGATTCGCCTGTTCGAAGCTTATCAGTGGGCGAACAGCAAAAACTGGAAATTCTGAAGCTGTTGTATCGCAATTCACAGTGTTTGATTCTAGATGAACCCACGGCTGTTTTGACGCCACAAGAAATAGACGATTTTTTTAAAAATTTAGTGCAGTTGAAAGCGCAAGGAAAAACGATTTTGTTGATTTCGCATAAATTGCGCGAAGTCATGCAATTCGCAGATCGCATTACGGTCATTCGTCGTGGACATTGTATTGCAGATCGCGAAGCCAAAGACACAAACGAATCTGAATTGGCCGAACTGATGGTGGGGCGCAAAATTCATTTGGACGATCTAGGTCATCGCAAGGTTTTTGCGAACGCTGATCGACCTGCGCAGGTCGAAGTGCGCGGATTAACCTTGTTGGGTGGGGTAGAAAAAGTTTCAAATGTTTCTTTCAGCGTGGCGCCTGGCGAAATCGTTGGAGTTGCCGGTATTCATGGCAACGGCCAGTCGGAGCTTTTTCGTTATTTAATTGCGCCGTCTGTATTCAGTGGTGAAGTGCGTGGAAATTACCTGGTTGATAAAAAGATAGTGACCCGAAGCGTGCCGGAACACTTGCATGCCTGTGGCATTGGGGTCGTGCAAGAAGATCGCCAGGTCGAGGGATTGCTGATGCATGAATCATTGTCCGAGAATCTTTTTCTGGGTCAGCAGAAAGATCCACGTTATTTGAAAGGATTTTTGGTGTCGCGACAAAAACTGGCGACACGAATGGACGACCTGAATAAACGCTTTGATATCCGTCCACACAGTCACGCGGTTTGGGCTTCCCGTTTGTCGGGTGGAAATCAGCAAAAACTTTTGTTGGCGCGTGCCTTGGATCACAGCCCGAAGATTTTATTGATTGCGCAACCGACCCGTGGGGTCGATATCGGTGCGATCGAAAATATTCGAAAGCGTATTCTTGAAGAACGAAATAACGGCTGCGCAATTTTGTTGGTGTCCACTGAACTAGACGAATTAACCAGTTTATCCGATCGTATTTTAGTTTTTTTTAACGGAGAAATCAGCGCAACGTTTCAGCGAAAAGAATTCGATGAATACGCGATCGGAAAAGCGATGGGCGGTGGCCACGCATGACAAATGGATTCCGCAGTTCGATGCTGATTTCTTTGCGCATGTCCCTGAGAAATATCGCTAAGACTTTTTTGGGAATTGGCACTGGTTTGGCCCTGGGTTTGTTGGTCGCGTGGTTCGCTGGCGAATCACCATTTCACGTGCTCAAAATTCTTTTGACCAGCGCGTTTGGCAGTTCATATTCCTTTGGGATGACTTTGTTTTACGCCGTGCCACTTATTTTTACAGGAATAGCTGTGGCTATTCCTTATCGCGCGGGTTTGTTCAATATCGGGGCTGAGGGGCAGTTGACGATCGGCTCTATCTGCTCGGTTTTATTTTGTGTCGCATTTCCTGATTTGGGGACACCTTGGGCGATTCCTTTGGCCGCAATTGCCGCCTTTGCAGGCGGCGCGCTTTGGGGCGGTCTTGTTGGATGGTTAAAAGCAAGACGCGGAAGCCATGAAGTCATCACGACGATCATGCTGAACTTTATCGGTGCCGCGCTGGCGTCTTACATCGCATTGTATTGGATTAAAGATCCGATGACCCAAGACGTGGAATCTATTCGAATCGCGCCACAGTATTTTTTGAAAGCGTGGAATTTTCTAGAGGGCGCGCCCATCGGATGGGTTGTTGCATTTGCAGTGTTGGCCTGTCTTGTTTTGGACTGGGTCCTTCATTTTGGTTCGTTTGGTTATAGTTTAAAGGCTGTGGGTTCGAACGAACGCGCGTCCGAGCTAGCAGGAATCCGAAAAGAAAAAATCTGGATTCAATCCATGGCATTGGGTGGCGGCTTTGCGGGATTAGTTGGCTTGGTGACCGTACTTGGGCACGCGCATCGTTACAAGATTGGTTTAAGCGCAGATTTTGGATTCATGGGCATTGCGGTTGCGTTAGTTGCCCGCGGTCGAATTTTAAACGTGTTGTGGAGCGCGCTTTTATTCGCCGCCTTGCAAAAAGGTGCCGGCGACTTAGAAATTGAAACGGACACGCTGACACGCGACTTGGTGTATTGGATTCAAGGTCTGATTATTTTGGGGGTTGCTGCTGAGTCGATGTGGGACGGTTTATTTCATTTTATACGAAAAGTGATACACCAAATCAGGCGAGGACGGGCGACATCCTAATGCAAATCATCGACTATATTTTTAGCGCGTGGTTTTTTCCGGTTTTACGGGTGTCGGCACCTTTGATGTTTGCGGCACTGGGTGGCCTGTGGTGTGAACGCAGCGGGGTAATCCAGATCGGGCTGGAAGGGTTCATGAATGTCGGCGCGTTTGCAGCTGCGTGTGTTGCGCTGTCGACTCATAATCCATGGCTTGGTTGGTTGGCGGGAATGGCGGCCGGTTTGGTGCTGGCGTCGATTTACGGAGTCAGCGTGATCCGCTTTAAATCGAATCAAATCGTCGCAGGTATGGCGATTAATATTTTAGCGATTGGAATTCCGCCCAGTTTTTCAGTGTGGTTGTTTGAATCAACCAGTTCGACACCGCAGCTGCCGGTTGAGGCAACTTTTAGCGTGGCGCCGCTATGGATTTTGCTGGTGGTAGTCGTTTTGTCCGCATGGTTTTTTTCAAATGGCGCATGGGGATTGCGAATGATTTTCGCGGGTGAACATCCCGAGGCACTTGAATCTTCGGGGGTGTCGGTGACCTGGAAGCGTTGGCAGGGCGTTTGGATCGCCGGGATTCTGGCGGGATGCGCGGGCGCGACGTTGTCCCTTTATTTGTCTTCGTCTTACAGTCGCTCGATGTCGGCGGGGCGTGGGTTCATCGCCCTTGCCGCACTCATTTTGGGACGATGGCGTCCGATCCCAACGGTGTTTGCCTGTCTGCTTTTTGGCGTAACAGAAATTTTGCAGACTCGTTTACAAGGCGTTGTCATTTGGGGAACGGAACCAGTTCCGGTACAATGGATACAAATGCTCCCATACGCGATTACGATTTTTGTTTTGGCTGGCTTTGTGGGGCGTGCGAAGGCGCCTAAAGCTTTAGGCACGTCATCGGCGAACTAAGGGCGCAAGACTTGAGGGTGAATTGAAAATTCGAAAAGTTTTAGTCAACGCGACTTTGTGCACGTTTTTGTGCATTGGAGTTTCGGGATGTGTGATCGATACCCAGGTTTGGGTCGACTATGTTGTGGGAAAGGCCCAGACTTTTTTTCCTGGGATTTTCGGAGGCCTGAGCACCGCAAATCATTCTCAGTCTGGCAAACCTGGAACCAAAGAAGAACCAAAAATCGAAAAGAATGCGTTGATGGTTCGCGCGAACGCGGAAATTTTGTTTGAAATGTTCACTGTCGTTTACAACATTGAACGCCAGGAAATCAACCCGTCGGAATTTGGTGCACTTGCGAATTCATTAAACGAAGGTGCTTCGCTTGAAGGCATTTACCACGGATTGGTGGACGGACCAAAATACCGAGCACTGGAAGGGCAATCGACTGCAGCAACCCCGGCCGTGATCAAAGCGTTTTCACTAGAACTGGCAAATATCCAGGTCGACATGAAACATCCGCGATCATTCAAGGGTGAACAGGCGAAAGCCATTCCTGGCATCGAATATCCGGATGGAAGTTCGGCGCCAGTGCAACCCAGTGACGACTCAGTTCCCGATCCGTCGGCACCGCCTGTCGATTTGGTCACGAAAGCAACTCAATTTGCCCAAACTTTTGTGGGTGCATCTGTTTTTACTTTGAAAAGAATTTTAGGTGAAGAAGCCTTGAATCGAATCGATGAAGCGGCAGCATCGCATGATCAAGTCGCACAGTGGTACGTGCGACTTGTAGAGCGTATGGCCCCCGTGGGCGTGGATTATGGGCTAAAAGAAAGAAATGACCCTAGTCCCGATTTCCATTTGCGCTGGGCGATGGCGGCCTCGGATGACCGAATCAAGTGGGAAGTGTTGAATCGGTATCATCGATATTTGAATGCCCTTTCGGCAAAATAATCAGGGTATCTGCTGCGCTACTAGACGTATCCGCTGGCCTGCAATTCAAAAAGTTTTGCGTATCGACCACCGGCCCGGATCAATTCACTGTGTGAACCTTCTTCTTGAATTTGCCCGTGTTCTAAAACAACAATGTGATCTGCCAGACGCGCAACCGGAAATCGATGTGAAATGATCAGACTGGTTTTGCCAACAGTCAGTTCATGAAATTTCTGAAAAGCCCGGCTTTCGGCTTCAGCATCTAATGCAGCCGTCGGTTCATCCAAGATCAAGATATCAGCCTCGTCGCGCATGAAGGCCCGTGAAACGGCGACCTTTTGCCATTGCCCACCCGAAAGCTCAACCCCCTTTAAAAACCAGTTTCCAAGCGGAGTTTTTAATCCCTGCGGAACTTGACTTAAGATTTCGGCGGCGCCACCACGTTGCATTGCGCGCTCGACGTGTTGTTCATTTTCAATTTCATGGGCAAGACCGACTCCGACATTTTCCTGGAGGGTCAGTTGGTATTTATTATAATCCTGAAAAACAATCGCGATTCGGCGCAACAGGGCTTCGCGATCCCATTCCAACAAATTTTTACCATCCAAAAAAATTGCACCTTCGCTGGGTTGGTATAGTCCGCACAAAAGTTTAATCAACGTGGATTTCCCAGCGCCATTTGATCCAACCACAGCGACGCTTTGGCCTTGGGGAATGTGGAGGGTGATTTCTTTCAACGCCCAATCTTCACGATTGGGATATCGAAAGCTAGTGCGATCGAAATAAATTCCACTGGAAGCATTTGGCGGCGACTTCTGTTTTTTTGTATCCGGATTGGGTGTTTTGATTTGTGCAATAGGCGAAAGGGCCAAAAATGAAAATAAATTAGATAAATAAAGATTGTGTTCGTACATGCCGCCAACCGCGGTCAGGCACGACTGAAAAGCTTGCTGCCCTTGTCGAAAGATGACGACATACAGGGTTAAATTACCAAGCGTAATTTTTCCTTCTGCAGCTGAAATCGCAATGACCAGGTAACAGCCGTAGAATGCCCCGGATGATAACAACGACAACAAAATTACCCAAAATGTTCGGCGCTTGGACAATGCGCTGTCTTCGCTGTAAAACTTTTCTGCAAGCGATCGATAGCGTTCCAGAAAACGGTGGCCCAGACTAAACACCCGCAGTTCTTTAGCATGACTATCGTTGGATAAAACATACTCCATGTATGCCAAACGTCGCCGGTCGGGTGAACGCCAGTTGTAAAGCCGAAAGCCGACACCGGAAAATTGAATCTCGGCCCAGGTGGCGGGAATGGACGCCAACAGTAATGCCAACACGGCCCAGGGGCTGAAAGAAACTAAAAGACTGATATAGCCCACCAAGGTTAGGGCATTTTGCAAAAATTGAAATGCATCGGTGACCAGTTGCAAGGATCGCGACGACGCTTCTTGGCGCGCGCGATTCATTTGGTCGTAGTATTCAGAATTTTCGATCTGCGACAGATCCAGTTGTACGACTTTTTCTAGGATCATCGAATTCACCTGAATGCCTAGGCGATTACCTAGTAGCGTGCGCGCCAGAAAAAGCGAACGTTGCACAATCGATATGCCGGCGATCAATGCGAATTCGGTCAGCACGAAGAAAACTGCACGTTGAATGGAATGTTGGACAACCGAGTCGATGATCAGCTTTCCCACGTAGGCCATCGCTGGTGGCAGTATTGCCGAAAAAGCGGTTAGAACAGTGATGACCACACCCAGTATTGAGGATGCTTGCCATGCTAGTTTCAGTCCGCGCACGGTGTTGCGCAAAGAATCGGCATAATGCCGAAACGTATCTTTCCAGTTTTTTTGTGGATCCTGATTTTTCGCGGCCATGCACAGAAATTACATGAAACTGGGGTCGATTCCCATTGTTATTGATACTTCAAAACGATGGGTTCTAGGGTTGTGCGATTCTGGTCTTCCCGAAAAGAAAATTCAATATTCAGCTTGGTTAAATCAAGCAATGTCGTGCGGCATGCTTGATTGGTAATCACAAGTTCTGACAACCGATAGCGTCCCGCAGCTTCGTCTTCGTTCAGTTTTATTTTAATGACATAACGACCAGACGAATCAAGATGTCCGTCTACGAAGCTGAGACGCGATTGTTGTGAAATGCTTTCGACTTTGAGTGTTCCGCTGTCGCCAACAATGCCGGACTGATCGTCGACTCGGAACGACACTTCCGCAAAATCACCGGGTTGAAGCATGGTCTTCGAAATTTTGATGCTGCTTAAATCGACCGCGGGACCATCGTCTTCGATTGCAGATTCGTAACAAATGGATTGTGGTGCTGCTTCGACACCCGGGTTGGTCAAAATAACGGGTGAAACGCCGGCATGGGCATTCGAAATGGTCCAAAGGGCCCCGAAGAAAACACCTGCAGCGAATGAAAGGAACTTTGCCATCTGATTGAACATCCGTGTCTGGTCTGCCTAAAAATTTGACGGTTCATCATGAATCGTCATCCTGTCCTATCCATTTGAATAGCGAGACCCATGCCAACGGGTTCACAACTCTATTTCGCTATAACACGGTGAAATTCAGCCTTTAATGATCATCAGGTTGTTTCTTCAGGGGTGGGGGCAGGCAATTGTTATCGGTAATTGTTACAATATTCGAAGATCAGTTACTACATCGTATTCGTTTATTATTTGGGGTTTTCTGGAGCCTTTGTGAGATGACGCACGAGTCCCTTAAATAGGCTTGCCGGGCGTCACTATAAAATTATATAGAAACTAAATAATTGATGGGTCAGTAAAATTAAAAACATCAAGTGAGGTAAGCATCATGAAATTATTCAGTTTGGTTTTAGTGACGATGATTTCGGTGGCAAGTTCGGCAAGCTTAGCGAATGCAGATGGCGCTGTTTTTAGTGTAGATGCGAACAAGATTATTAAGGATGCAAAGATCGGAAAATCTTATTACACGGTGAATGGCAAAAAGAGTGATGGCGCAGATCGTGAATGTATTCTTTCCAGAACAAATCTTGCTAACAATTCTATCGATCGAGACGCGTTGACAGTGGCGTTAACTGGCAAAGCGGTTCCAAATAATTACAACGTCAATCCTTTTGCAGTGAAAGTGCAAGGCAAGGATTTTTGGGACGGTCCGATTTTTTATGACCCAACCTCAAAAGAATTCGGCGTCCTGATCTATGAAGGACACAAGTTTACATATTGTGTTGCTAGCGCGGCAGCGGGCAAAGAATGTGATGCTGCCGACCGATCACAATTCGAAGTCATCCTGACGCCAAAAGACGTGTCAGTTACGCGTAAGGTATTTGCTGCTAACAAGCAGAAAACAATCGACATCGTCGGTTGCAAATTTTAAAGAGTATTGAATAGAACAAAAAAGCCCGCGCTAAAAAATAGCGCGGGCTTTTTATTTTTTAAAAGTGAACGGATTACGAAATTACCAATGGGCTGATTGCAGCTCTAAAGCAATAATACTGCCATCACTTTGTGTTCCTGTTTCTTTCACAACTCCGAATGGAACATCAGCAACTTGAACGTCGGAGCTTGTTTGCACGATGTGACAAGCAGCAAAAGTTCCTGCAGCCACCGTGACTGAATCCGACTGTCCGCCGGCTTGGGTACAAGCACTTGCGGTGATGACGCCAGGATCGACGGAATTTGCCGCCATGGTTTGGGATTGGTCTTGCTCTGGGTTGCCGTTGATCTTTATATTTTGATCAACAGTCATTTGCCCGCTGGTTGCATCGATTGCAGTGACGGTCATGACCATATCGACGGCATAGCTTGTTCCGTTGTCTGTCAATGTTCCTTTCCACTCTGCAGTCGTTCCGATTTTTGCATTCGTTGTCAGCATTGGCGCTGAAAGATGCGCTAATAGCGCAGCTGTATTGAGTAGCATCATTATTGTTATCCCTCTCTGCTTTCTGGCATTGTGGGCAAGCCCACAATCGCGTTTTCTGGCATTGTGGACAAACCCACAATCGCGTTTTCTGGCATTGTGGACAAACCCACAATCGCGTTTTCTGGCATTGCAGGCTCTGCCTTAAGTCGCCTAAAGGCTCGCCACAATCGCCGTTTTACAAACCAGCCTTCGAAGCTCTCAATTCTTCTTAGCGGTTTTGATCAACGTTATTCAGAGTTGCAAGGCCATGACAAGTTAAAATGCTGCCCGCTCAAACCGTGGGGATAAAGTCACACTTCAAATCAAAAACGGAATTGAACACCCATGCCGTAACTGGCTGGGTGAATTGGGGAATCTGCCATCGCGATTGGAAATACGTAAAATTTCCGTTCGTACGCTTGTCCGTGAAGTCTTGCACTGATCGCGTCATATTGTGTGTTGTGGCCGGCCGGATAAACCCATGCATCGATCGCTTCCCACAAACGAAAAACGGTCAATGTTCCCAGACCCACCCATACCCAAGGGCTGACCTGACAGTCAGCGCCGCTGCAGTCGGCGGTAGAATCAAATACTCCAGCCATCAGCATTCCCATACCTGCTACGTCACCAATCGTGAAGATCCAGCCTTTTTGTGCATAATCGCCTTCGATCGCTTGGCCAATTCCAAATCCCACAAATGTGCCGACCAAACCGCCAGCGACCCATTGTCCGTCCGTCACGCGTCCTTGATCTAAAACGGCTCGTTCATCTGCTGTGATACGGCTTGGTGCGACGGGATTAGACGCTACTTGTGTGGCAGTTGCAGCGGATGGTGTCGTGGCAGCGGCTTCGGGTGTTTTCGGCGCTGTTTGTACGGGACTGAACGAACTTGCCAAAACAAACGCACGGGTCTTCGCGCCGTTTACCATCACTGTGATCGGAATAAATTTTTCGGATGGATCGGTCGCCTTTGTCGAAATCTCTTGGCCGGCATCGATTTGTCCAATGGTTTCGGAATTGGCTGAAGCGGCACTGAATACGGGCGTGTCGATCTTTGCTTTATAAGTCATCAAGCCGGTGTCTGCAAATGCCGTGAGTCCAGCAAAACATAAAAGGGAAGCCACTTGTGCGAACAATCGAACTAAATGAGATTTCATTTAAAAATTGTCGCGGGGATTTGAATAAAATTCCAGCCTATTTGTAGGAAAATGATTCGCGCATGAACGACGGCAAACTACTCTTGTGGAGTTTCCCGTTTTTCGCAATGGCAGTTCGGGCTTAGATCTTTGAATAATTCCTTGTCATACGAAAAAAAATTCGCATGGTAAAGCGAGCAATACATGAAGGCTTGGCCCTTGCAGTGTTTCGGACATTTGACGACTTCTCGACCCACGGCGATTGCCTTGGACGAAGGGATGCTTAGCGCGCATTCAGTTGGCTTTGTGAGGACTGCCTTGCAAGAAGGGGCGATTTCCTTGCAAAATTCTTCGCATTTTCTTTCAGCGTCGTGGATGTCGGCGCGCAAATATTCTTCTGTTTTGACGTGAACGTCGTTGGGATTGCCGCATTCGTATGCCGATGCTTGAATCTTTGCTGATGCCGACGCGCAAGGATTATCCGACTTTGCTTTTGGAGGGATTTTTTCGATAACGACGGCAGTTGGCACGCGTTCACACAAAATGTCGTCCGCTATTGCAGGTGGCGAAATCAAAAATAGGAAAACTCCCAGCATGGTGCCATTCTCACACAATTTAAAAAGGACGGGCAGTGGCAAGTCACTGAAACAGTGGCGCATCGCATCTAAATGAGTTCTTGATCGACGCCCAGAACAATGTTCGACTTTACTCTATGAAGATTTCAACGATTGCATCTGCCATTTATACGCTTTGCTTTTGTTTCTTGTGTCCATCGGCGATTGCTCATGTCCCAGCCGACACGACTTCGCCATGGATCAATTATCCCGCCGCGCCCGATGAACTAACGAAAATTGCGCCGGTCACCGAAAGTGGTTTTGTGACACCCACAGATTTAGCGGCCCATCGTCCGGGCGTCACTTTTCCGGGACAATCCGTTATTTCGCAAGCGACCGACATCGTGATCAATCACAATTGCAAGTTTGCTTGCAACTCCGACGGCAGTGGAACAGATTTTTTTGTGACGTTTGGTATGGCTGGCGCCGCGATTGGTGGCGGTTTGGAATGGGACCGTTGGAATAAAGATCACGTCGATGTGGTTGCTCAATATTGGAATCCTGACTTGGATTTATTTAGCGTGGACACGGATGGCGACTGGGTAATCGCTTCCGGTGAACTGCGCAATCAAGGTGCAGTGGTTGTTCCTTTTCATCTCGACCAAAGCGGTACGCTCACTCCGCAAAAAATGATTCTGATCGATGACTATGCCGCCCAAAAAACAAGGATTTTAAAATCAACTTCCACCGGACCATTGGTCGAAGTGTTATCGGGCAGCGGCGGTCGTGCGAATTGGGTTCAGGTTTCTTCAGACGGTTCGTCCCATGTTGTTTCGTTCACTGCGATGGGAAATCCGTTGTGGTCTGTAACGGCCGCGTCGGGCGATAGCTTGGTGCTGAGTTCGGGAAAAGAAACAGATTTGATCGCAGTTGATCCCAAGACGCAGCAGATAGACGACATCTATAAAATGGATTCTTCGGTCGTCGGTGCGCCAGCCGCATTTATGTTTGAAGGAAAACGCATATTGACGAATGCGCTGGGTGGGGAATTGCGCACCTATGAATTCACACGCAATGGATTGGAACTGATTCATCAGCAAAAATTTGCTGGTTTAGGGAACAACATCGACAAGGCCGGACCATTCCTGGCTTTGTCCCAAGGGCAAAACGGCTTACAGCTGGGCAGTTGGTTGCAAACGGATGGGGATGCTGACGTTTCTAAAGTTGTGGAAGGAAATTACCTCAGTGCAAACGAAGCAAAGATGTTTCGCATGGGTGAACAGTCGTTTGTCATGTTAGCGGGCGGTATCGACGGGTTATTTTTATACCGTGTCAATCCGCAAGTCAGCGCAGCCCCCGACCAAATCATTTCCTGGAGCGGTCCGGCCGCGTTTTTTGTCGAAAATCACCTGGATCAAATGGAAAAGTACCGCGATCTTTATATCCGCGCGAATTTGTCGAATGGGGACGGGGAATTAATCTGCTATTATGTTTATGGGGATTTAATCGGATGCAATCGTCCGCTGCCAAGCGGGGATTCGCCGTATTATATTTCCAGCGTGGAATTTGATGGATGGAGATTGCTAGACCCATTCGTCTCTTTACGTTTAGAAATTCCGTGACAATCCACCGGGGTGGGGGACATGAAAAAGAAAATTAATGTTGCGGTTATTTTTGGTGGCCGTTCTGGCGAACACGAAGTCAGCATCGTTTCCGCGTTGTCGATCTACAAGACGCTTGATCGCGATAAATACGATGTGACCATGATTGGCATTGCACAAGATGGCCGATGGTTGTTGCCAGACGAATCAGAACTGTTGGCGAATCAGTCTAATCCGCGATTGATTCATCTTGAGAAACAAAAAAAAGAAGTCGCGTTGTTGCCCCATCAATCTTCAGGGGCGAATATTTTGATGCCAGTCCAAGCAGCAACTGCAAGCGTTTCTGCCGCTGTTCCGGGAACCAAAAGCATTGACGTTATTTTTCCAGTTTTGCACGGAACCAATGGTGAAGACGGAACGATTCAAGGAATGCTGGAGCTTGCACAAATTCCTTATGTCGGATCAGGTGTAATGGGGTCAGCTGTAGGCATGGACAAAGACATGACCAAGCGGGTACTGAAGGAAGCGGGCATTCCCATCGTTCCATTTCAAGTGGTCAGAAAACACGAATGGCTTCAGCAGCCGAATGAAATTTTGTCCCGTATGAATTTCCCTTATCCTGTTTTTGTCAAGCCAGCGAATATGGGATCGTCCGTCGGAATCAACAAAGTAAAAACACCGGATCAGCTGAAAAGCGCCCTGGATGATGCTTTTCAATACGATGTGAAAGCATTAATCGAAATCGGAATCGATGCGCGCGAACTAGAGATCGCGGTCTTAGGAAATGATCAACCGAAGGCAAGTACGGTTGGTGAAATTAAGCCGAATCACGAATTTTATTCGTATGAAGCAAAATACATCGATGAAAATGGGGCAGATTTTTTTATTCCGGCAAAAGATTTAAGCGATGCTGAAATTCGCGACATTCAAAACATGGCGGTCAAGGCGTTTACTGCCTTGGAATGTGCGGGAATGGCGCGAGTCGATTTTTTCCTCGATCGGAAAACACGAAAAGTATATTTGAATGAGCTCAATACCATCCCGGGGTTTACGCCAATCAGCATGTATCCTAAGCTGTGGGCTGCGTCTGGGATTCCATATCCGAAACTGCTTGATCGGCTAATCGAACTTGCGATTGAAAGAAATACGCTGAAAACACAGCTAAAAACAACGTTCAAAACCTGATTGTTTTTGTTTATTAAGTTAAATTTAAATAATTTAAAAATTCATTGACGCCCATGTGTCGCCGCGATACTTGTCCCTGCCAGAGAGTACCACTTGCATCCCGACAACAGTCAGGAAGCGGAATAAGAGGCAGAAATATGAGCGTTATCCCGACGACTATGAAAAGTTGCCAAAGCATTTCACTGATCCTAACATTCACATTTAATTTAGCTTTGGCTGTGCCCAGTCAGGCGGGTTACCAGAAATTGGTCGAAGTTTCTGCCGAAGAATACCCAGGCAAGACCTGTCAATTTGGAGTTCTTTTTGATTCTAGACAAAACATTAATGGCGCTTACTACCTGGACGAATCGGAACGAGAAAAAGATTTTACGACGGATGATCTGAGTGGCTTTACGTCTATGGCCTACACGACGGTTCTGAAATTTATTAAAATCCCCATCGTAAAAATCCGCGCAGAAGTTGAAGATTCAAATCCTAAAGCGGCGATTTTTACCATTCGTTACATGCACGATCACACGCAAGACCCGACAGAATGGCTAGATCGGAAAGTACGCGTCAGTTTTGAAACCGGTGCTAGTCGGTTCCTGGCCTATGATCTTGATCAGAAAATTTATATCAGCGCAGCTTACTTGCCGACCAATCTTGATGAAGACGGGAAAAAATTAGGGATAAAAGAAATTCAGATGCACTAACTGAATTAAGCTCGACGATAAACCAGCACCGACCACAGATCGATCGTGATCACGGCCAGATAAAAAATAAGACTGAAATTGACGGCAAGAAAAAAACGCAGCCACTTTTTCGGATCATTCACGCGAATGTATCCCACCAATTCTTTCAATACCCACGCACCGACCAGAACACACCCGACAATCCCCAAAATCCCGACCGGAAAAAATAACGGGCACAGCAACCCCAGTCCGACATAGGCCAGACACCACAACACAATTTGATTGCGCGTGACTTCAACCCCGTGGGCCACTGGCAGTGTTGGAAATCCGCCTTTTCCATAATCATCCGAGTATTTAATCGCCAACACCCAGAAATGGGGCATTTGCCAAAAAAACAAAATCGCGAACAAAAAATACCCGCGTGGATCAGACCAAGACGGATGGGCCGCTTGATAACCCATCAAGATAGGAAGTGCACCAGGAATCGCGCCGGGGACGGCACCAAAAGCCATCTTCTTTTTCCACCACATGGTGTACATGCCGTTGTAACTCAACACGGATAACGCGCCCAAGATGACCACGTTCCTATTCGTCAGACTTAAAAAAATCAGTCCAAGCACCATCGACAACAAACTAAAAATCAAAGCTTGAATCAAGGTCACTTTGCCCGACGGTATGGGACGCAATCGAGTCCGCTCCATACGCTGATCGATTTCATGTTCTTGAACCTGGTTCAATGCTGCGGAACCGCCCGCTAGAAACGCAATTCCTGCCAGAACTTCGGCAAAGTTTAGCCAGCTCCAACGGCTTTCTAAAGGATGCCCGACTAGATAGCCGAAGGCTGCCGTCATCAAAACTAAAAGTACGATTCCGCTTTTAGAAAGTTCCAGCGCAAGATCAAAACTATTCTTAAGTTTAGCTGAAATCGTAATGTCTCCTTGCATTTGTCATTACTTCAACAGCTTTGTAATTTCCGTTTTCAGTTTTCCAAAGGACTCTGAAGATTCGGCATCGTAATAGCCACTAATTTTGCTGGATTGGTCGACAAGAATAAATTTGCCACTATGAAGCTCAGGTTGATCCACAGTTCCAAGCTTGAATCCGTTCACTAACAGGTTTTCTATCGCTTTGATATTTCCTCGCAGAAAATACCATTGATCAGAATCCACCTTGAATTTTTTCTGATAGGCACGCAAGACTTCAGGGGTATCGGTGTCGGGGTCGACCGTGATCGAGACTAATTTGAAACGATCATCATTTTTATGTTCTTCCTGAAGAACATGCATCTTTGAAGTCAGCATCGGACACATGTCTGGGCAGCTGGTAAAAATAAAATCGGCAACCCACACTTTATTGTCCAGCGACGTTTCGTTTAGCGTTTTTCCCAAGCTTGTTTCCAAAGCAAATGCAGGCACTCGGTTTTCAGTCATCGCATTCATCCGGGTTTCTAGTAGATCTACTTGATGTGCGTCAAACGGACGTGGGATTTGCATCACCACACGGCCTTTCGCATCGATCAGCAGTGTTTGCGGTAATGATTTTACCCCTAATGCCAAAGCAAGATTGCCCGTTTCTTCTAAAAACTGCGGGTAAGCACTGTTTTTGATTAATCCGGATTGGTCGATGGCTTTCACGGTGTCGGAACCGGCTATGCCGATTATTTTGACCGAAGAATGACCGTGGTAGCTGTTTACAATTTGATCGATCGCCTTTTGATCAGATGCGCATGCTTCGCACCAACTGGCCCAAAAATGAATCAAAAGACTTTGCCCTCGAAAATCTTTTAGCGACGTTGTTTTGCTTAAATCGCCATTCAATGGTTTGAGCGGGACCTGCAGGCCAGCGCTTTCAAAGCTTAAGATCTTTGGAGCTGGCTCGCTGGTGAAGAAATTGACCACCAAAAAACCGACAATGATCGCGGCGAAAATCAAAACGTTGATCAGCACCGTTTTCTGACTATTCATGGGGACCATGTATTTTTCCCATCATTTTGAGTATTTTTTAATGCGTTGTCTTTTTCAGAGTGCTTCTTTAAATAATAAACAACAGAACCAATGCAAATGATTGGAATCGAAGTCATGAAAACAATCAGTACAAGAAAATAGGGGCTACTGTCGTCGTTAAAACCACAGGAAGCGCACGCGTACGCCTTTACGGCTGCGAAAAAACAAACAAAGCTGACCATAAAAAAGTTAAAAATAAATTTCAGCATACAACACGGGCCACATGCCGATGACGAATAACCAAAAGATTTGCAAGCCGTTGAAGTAATCCCTCACTGACGAAGATTCGGGTTTGGCCGTTTTGATTTTCGCATAAAATTGAATCATCAATAGTATGCCAAGAAAAACCTGTAATAAGTGCGATCCAATCATCAAGTAGTAGCATCCACCAAAAACACTTGAGCTAATCGTTAGTCCAGAATTGATCAGTTGAGCGCTTTGATAGATTTGAAATGCGAGAAAAAAACAGCTGATCGCGATCGTTCTAAACAGATAGGTGCTGGCTAGCTGTGTGTTTTTTTGTCTTTTAAGGGCATTCCCGACTAAAAAGAGAGTCACACCGCTAGCGAACAAAATAAGGGTGTTAAAGCCGGTGGCCATCACGGGCAAATGGATGGATCCAGCAGCGTCCCAGATCTCGCGTCCCCTTTTAATGACGAAGAAAGAGCTTAATAAACCCGAGAAAAACATGATTTCCACGAAAACAACTGCGAGAGCGCTGACAACCCGGCTGGAGATGATGCTTGGATTGATCGACGGGCTAGGTCTAGCGAGGGAATTTGACTGCATAAAAGGTTTCTCCTAAATGATTGTCCTGAAAATTGATCCAGCCTATTCCAAAAATCACGATCAGTAATATTGCCGGAATCATGGACCAGATCATATCAGGTCCCGTTTTTCGACCCTTCATGTAAAAAACAGTCATCGCGACTAGAATCCCGACAAAAAACAATGCATTGATACACACTAAAAATTGGTAGGTGTGGCTTGGATCGTGTTGATTTACAGCAGGATGAACTGACGCAAACGCAGGAAATGTCGTGAATGTTAGCGCGAGAGGCATTAAAAATAGATAAAACCCAAATAGTTGTCTCATGATCTGCTCAACTGCTTACATTAGATGTTACTTAATGCTTTACTCAACTGTCTGATTTTGCCCAATTTATCGACGTATTGAAGATCACCCTACTAGGTTTTACCCAAGATCAATAGAAAAAACGACACAGTCTTAGAAAAAATAGTCGCTTGGATTTTTTGGGGTTTTGATTAAAAATGATTACACAATGAGATTGTTACAGGTTCGATTCTATGGCTGGGCGTTGTTGTTCTTCGCGTTGTCTTCCCTGACATTTATTCCTGAACAAGCAATGGCTAAACCACGCGGTGAAGCTCTATTTGGTTTGTGTATTCAATGTCACGGATCCGACGGTCAGGGCGATCGTCTTTTTGGTGCGCCCCGAATTGCTGGATTGCCAGAATGGTACATCGCAGCCCAATTGAATAAATTTCGTTCAGGTGCCCGTGGCAAACATCCGGATGATGACAACGGAAATCGCATGCGACCGATGGCCAGAACCTTAAGCGACGATGACGTCGGCACGGTGGCAAAGTATGTCTCTGGTTTAAAGTTAGACACAAGCAAAGTTGAAGGATTGACATTGGTCGGTGGCCACGCTGAAGCAGGGAAAGCTCTTTTTGCGGTTTGCGCGGCTTGTCACGGCGCAAATGGGGGCGGAAATGAGGCGCTTCATGCCCCTCCGATAAAACTTTCGAATGATTGGTATTTGGTTCATCAGCTTTCAAATTTCAAAAACAAAATTCGGGCAGGGGATCCCGTAGCGGATCCAATCGGCGCCACAATGGCGCCACAGGCATCATCATTGAATGAACAATCGATGAAAGATGTCATTACCTATGTTCAGTCGTTGAAGTGAGACGATCAAAATAATTTTAGATTGTATAAATCTAAAGCTTAAGAGGTGAGTGCTGTGGCAAATAGAAATACTGTTAGTGAAGAGCTGGCTTTAAAGGAATCTCATAATTGGTTTTTTGGACTCGTAGCCTGCGCGGGATTGTTCTGTTTGGCAGTCATTGTATTTATCCTATAGGGAAAGGGCGACATTGCGATGATGGAACATGTAATTACCGAGGCATCGAGCTACGCAGCTCAAATTGATCATCTGATCGACCTTATTTTTATAATTGTCGGCGTGTGGTTCTTGGCTGCCGAAGGTTTGCTTTTTTACTTTATTATTCATTATCGCCGGAAAAAACAGCCTCAAGCCGGATACGTGACGGGCGAACGCCTTCATCATACCAAATGGATTCATCGCGCCCATTATGGAGTGATTCTTTGTGACGTGTTCATTCTTTATTTCGCGGTATTGGCGTGGCATCACGTGAAACAAGAACTGCCAGAGCCTGAAACAACCATCAGAATTGTGGGCGAACAGTGGGCATGGAAGTTTACTGATCCAGGATTAGATAACGAATTAGATACTGCGGACGACGTCGTGACCGTGGACGAACTCCATTTGATGGTGAACACCGTTTACAATTTTAAACTGGAAGCCAAAGACGTTGTTCACAGTTTCTCTGTGCCCGTTTTCCGACTCAAACAAGATGCAATACCAGGACGCGTGATCACAGGCTGGTTTTTGCCAACCAAAGTTGGCGAATATGACATCCAATGCACTCAAATGTGCGGCCTAGGACATGGAATCATGGGCGCCAAGTTGATTGTTGAAACGAAAGAACAACATAGGGCTTGGTTGCGGCAACAACACGGTGGTTCGCAGGCCTCGGTCCCTAATACAAATGATATTCAAAATGTTAGCCAGAACAAACCAAACGGCTTATTCGCAAAAAAATAGGATAGAATTATGAGTCAAGACCACACACACAATCACGGCGATCATCACCAACAAACCTTTCTTGAAAAGTACATTTTTCCCGTCGATCACAAAAGAATTGCAGCTCAATATCTGACGACCGGAATGTTCATGGGCTTATTAGGCGGTTTCTTTGCATACGTTTTTAGATCGCAACAAGCCCATCCTGGACATGAAGTTCCCCTTTATGGATTGGTGAATGCGAATCAATACAATGCGCTGACAACCAGTCACGGGACGCTGATGATTTTTTGGTTTGCGATGCCTGTTTTGGTCGCAGCATTTGGAAACTTTTTGATTCCGCTGATGATTGGTGCGGACGATATGGTGTTCCCTCGCATTAATCGTCTCAGTTATCAGATTTTTTTCTTGAGCACGGTCATTCTGATCGCATCTTTTTTTGCACCAGGTGGAGCATTCGGTGGCGGTTGGACGGCTTATCCTCCGCTGTCATCAACAGCACAATTCAGCACGACCCCCTGGGGATCGACGATGTGGATCGTGGCGGTTGGTTTAGAGTTTGTGGCTTTTTTGTTGGGCGGGATTAATTTCATCGTCACGTTGATGAACGCACGGGCACCGGGAATGAGGATGTATGACATTCCCATTGTTCTTTGGACGATTGTCATTGCATCTATCCTTTTTATGGCTTCTGTAGGGCCTCTGCTTGCAGGCGCAATCATGCTGATTTTTGATCAAACGATGCACATCGGTTTTTACGACCCGCAAAAGGGCGGGGACCCTGTGCTGTGGCAGCATTTGTTTTGGTTCTTTGGTCATCCAGAGGTTTACGTGGTGCTTTTACCTGCCATGGGCATCGTGGCCGAAATCATCACGGTCTTTTCGCGAAAGAAATTATTCGGGTATCGCACAGTGCTCTTTACGATGTTTGGTACCGGCGTGTTGAGCTTCGTCGTTTGGGCCCACCATCAATTTATTGCGGGCATCGATCCGCGTATGTCCAATCTGTTCACCGTGACGACGATTCTGATTTCGATCCCCGTGACGGAAATGTGTTTTGTGTACATTGCAACCTTGTATAAGGGTTCGATCGAACTGACCACAGCGATGCTTTTTGCCCTGTCATTTCTTGCTGCCTTTTTAATGGGCGGTGTGACCGGAATCTTCCTGGGGGCAAGTGGAGCGGACACTTATCTGCACGACACTTATTTCGTGATCGCGCACTTTCACTACACCTTCGTTCCGATTGCCATCTTAGCAGGACTGGCAGGAATGTATTTTTGGTATCCGAAAATGTACGGTCGTATGATGAACGAAACGTTGGGTAAAATTCATTTTTGGGGAACGTTCATTCCCTTCAACTGTATTTTTATTCCATTGTTTTACACCGGTGCAGCTGGTGACCAACGCCGTGTGTACAACTACGAAAACTTTCCGCACACCGCTACGGATTTACACTACCTCAGACAATTTGCGACAGCGTCGGTCATCGTGATGTTGCTGTTTCAAATTCCGTTTTTGTATAACTATTTCGTCAGTATGTTTAAGGGCAAGATTGCTGGGAAAAATCCTTGGCAATCGAATACTTTGGAATGGGTTGCTGAATCGCCGCCTCCACACGGTAATTTTTCCGAATTTCCAAACGTGTACAGACCACCATATGAATATAGTGTTCCTGGACGTGACAAAGATTTTTGGCCACAGAACGAGCCAACCTAACCGACTGGTTTAAAGGAGAAATTTAAATGAGTTTTCAGCGGCCAATGGCAACGGAAAGAAGTGCGACAGGGATTTCTACTTGTAAGCTGGGCGTTTATTGGGTGATCGGATCGGAAATTGTCATTTTTGGCGGCCTTTTGGCTGCCTACGTGATGTTTCGGTTGGCGCATGGTTCATGGGCGCATGAGTCGGCGCACACGAACGTAGTGGCAGGTGGAACGAATACCTTGGTCCTTTTGACTTCGAGTCTATTTGCAGTGTTGGCCCATCAGGCAGCCGAAAGAAAAGACACCGAAAGCGCATTTAAATTTCTTTGGTGCACGATTGGTGGTGCGCTTACTTTTTTGTTGATCAAGTCTTTTGAATGGGGTGGTGAAATTCACCATGGTTTAACCATTCACAAAAGCTTGTTTTGGGCTTTTTATTATACGGCTGCTGGAATTCATGCTGCCCACGTGATTTGTGGAGCAATTATCATGGCGATCATTGCAGCGGATGTGAAAAAGCATAAGGATCTTCAACGGGTAGAAGCAATCGGACTGTATTGGCACTTTGTCGATATTGTTTGGATCTTTTTGTTTCCCCTGTTGTACATCGCGAAATAATTTTTGGAAAAGGAGCACGAAAACATGGAATCGAAGGATTCACACAATCAACCAGACGGTGGATCTCACCATGAGTCACACGGGACTTCACATTACATAAAAATTTGGGCGATCCTGACCGTGCTGTTAGGGCTCAGTATTTGTGGTCCGATGGTCGGAATCCGGTGGTTGACGCTGGTCACGGCATTTGGAATTGCGATTGTAAAAGCACTGATGGTTGCTCGCGAATTCATGCACCTGAAAATTGAAAAAAGAATCGTCTCTTATGTTCTGCTTTCAATGCTGATTTTAGTTTCGATTTTCTTTTTTGGTGTCGCGCCGGATGTGATGAAGGGCGAAGGACAACAATGGGTGAAAAAATACGACGAAGCCGCAGCCGAAGCAGCTGAAGAAGCAGCCAGCGAACACGGTGAAGGTGGCGAAGCGGCGGCAGTGGCAACAAATGCCGAACCAACAAGCGATTCAGTAGCAGAGCCGGCACCCGCCGCTCAAGCCAGCGGCAGATCCAAATTCAGCAAACCATGGGTAGCAACCCCAGAATTGGTTGCAAATGGAAAACAAGTATTTCAAGTGAACTGTCAGACTTGTCACGGACCAGAAGGAAAAGGCAATGGGCCAGCGTCGACAGCATTGAATCCAAAGCCGCGGAACTTTACGGCTGCCACGGGTTGGAAACAAGGCCGCAAGCCAAGCCAGATTTTTCACACGATTTCTACTGGTCTAGGTGGAATGCCATCCTTTGCAAGTCTTTCAACGGATGATCGCTGGAGCGTGGTTCACTACGTGCGCACGTTAGGGCCGCACGCAGGTGAAAAAGACACCGTTGCTGATCTTAAGAAAATTGGCATTGATCCATCCAAAGACAATGGCGGCGGCAGTGCAGATCAGGTGATTCCAATTGATTTGGCGATCGACCGTCTGGCGTTGGAATCCGCTCAAGGTGATTCCCCTAAAAAAGCAAAGAAATGATCTTTGATTCTTGGTTGAATCGTCGTTCTTTTTTTATTTGGGCAATTGTTCCGACGATCATCTTTATGGTGATTTTTAGCTGGAGTTGTAATTCTCAACACAAAATTGAACCTGCGCCAGTAGCCGGCGATCCGCTTGCTGAAAAGGGTCGTTTAGTTGCCAAAGGCGCCGGGTGTTTTGCGTGCCATTCGGTGGACGGGACTAAGTTGGTTGGCCCGACGTGGAAAGGGCTTTACGGCCAGAAACGAAAATTTTCAAACGTCAGCATCGAAGTCATCGCGGACGATGCCTATATTCGCGAATCGATTGAATCGCCGTCGGCAAAAATTGTGGCTGGTTATTCGAATCAAATGCCTGTTTTTAAGGGCATTTTGAGCGCCGAACAAATCGACTCGATCGTGGCGTACATTAAAAGTCTGAAATAGAAGACTATTCTTTGTTCTAGCCTTGGAAACGCATCTAACTGGCCCCTAAGACTGCGGATATTTTTCGAAAAATGATGAAATTTATAGGTTTTCCAGTCTTTCGATTACCTAAAGAAGACAGCTACCCTGGCTGCTTGAGGTATTATTGAATAGTCATTTGATTACAAATGGTTATCGAGAATTATCCGCAGTCTTAGGGGCCAGTTAGTAAAATTGACATTCTGCAAAACGGCTGCTAGTCTTATTGAGAATGAATATCAATAAGACTTTAGCCGATAGTGAACTGCAAACCGAGGTGCAAATTCTGGGTTTTTCGCCCGAAGCCTCGGATCATTTTTACGAACGACTGAAGGAAATGGGCTTTCTTCCTGGGCAGCTGATTAAGATCGTGCACGAAGCGCCCTATACTCGCGATCCCATCGCGGTGGAAATTCACGGATCTATATTCGGCTTTCGACGGGAAGATGCTCGGCAGATTCTGGTGACGAACGTTGTTTGTGATGAAGGCGTCGCGTGATGAAGACCTTTGCTTTGATCGGTACCCCGAATAGCGGAAAAACCGCATTGTTCAACGCATTGACCGGCAGCACACAGAAAGTTGCAAATTATGCGGGCGTCACGGTCGAAGGAACCATTGGTCGCATTGATTCTGATATCGAAATTTTAGATTTACCGGGTACCTATAGCCTGCGCCCAAAGACCGAAGAAGAACGGGTTGCCGTTCGCGTGTTGAAACGCGAAGACCCTCAGTATCCCATTGACGGCGTTTTGCTGGTTCTGGATGCGACGCAGATGTGGCGCAATCTGGGTTTTGTTTTGGAAGTGATGGAACTGAAACTTCCCACGGTTGTGGCATTGAATATGACCGATTTGGCGAAAGAACGCGGCATTCAAATCGATACCGAAAAACTTTCCGAGAAAATTGGTGCGCCAGTGGTTTCCATTGTGGCGTCGCGCCGAAAGGGAATCGAGCGTCTGATCGAACGCATTCGATCTGCGAATACGCAATCGAACGACGTGATTTCGCAAATCAGCAACCAGCCAGAAACAAATGCGCATGTGTTAGAACGGTTCAAAAAGGTAGATCAGATTTATAAAACCTGTGTGCAGGAAAAAAAATCGAACGATCGTTTTAGCCGCAAAGTAGACCGCATCTTGTTGCATCCGGTTTTTGGCCCATTGATTTTGATCGTCGTATTGGGAACCGTTTTTCAACTGATGTTTAATTTCGCTAAAATCCCGATGGATTGGATTGATGCTGCGTTTCGCGGTTTGATCGAATGGTGCAAGCATGTCCTTCCGGGTGGATGGTTGCGTGATTTATTGACCGAAGGCGTGTTGTCTGGTGTCGGAACCACCATGGTGTTCTTGCCACAAATTTTGATTTTGTTTAGTGCGATCCTATTTCTAGAAGACTTCGGTTACATGGCGCGCGCAGTGTTTTTGTTGGACTCACTGATGTCCAAAGTAGGGTTGCAGGGAAAGTCTTTTATCCCTTTGTTTTCGTCATTTGCGTGCGCAATTCCTGGCATCATGTCGACGCGCACGATTGAAAATAAACGCGACCGTTTGACGACCATTTTGATGGCGCCCTTAATGACCTGTTCGGCGCGCATTCCGGTGTATTCGCTTTTGATCGGGTGTTTTGTGCCGAATACTGATTTGGGGTTTGGGATCAGGCTGCAGGGCGTGGTGATGTTAGGGTTGTATTTTTTCGGTGTCATTGCGGCATTGGCAGTCGCGTTTGTGTTTCGAAAATTAGTCTTTAGGGGTGGAAAAAGCCCACTGTTGATCGAGCTTCCTAGTTACAAATGGCCACAAATTTCGTCGCTATTGCGTGGGATTTGGTTAAGAACTAAAATGTTTTTAAATCGAGTGACCCAAGTGATCGTTGGCTTGACCATTGTCATTTGGTTTTTAGTCAGTTTTCCAAAGGCCCACAATGGCGATGTCGTGGACATCAATCAAAGTTACGCCGCTAAAATAGGCAAGGCTTTCGAACCTGCGATTCGACCGCTTGGATTTGATTGGAAAATTGGGATGGCTATTCTTCCAGCCTTTGCTGCCCGCGAAGTCATGGTCAGTGCGTTAACAACTGCCTACGCTGTAGAATCTGAAAACGAATCTGTCGCCCAAGAAAAATTATCAGCGACCATCAAAAAGGAATGGACGGTCGCCACCGGACTCAGCTTAATCATTTGGTTTGTGTTTGCTCCTCAATGCATCTCGACACTGGCCGTTGTGCGACGGGAAACTGGCGGTTGGACTTGGTCGACTGTCATGGGATTGTACCTGATGGCTTTGGCGTATCTTGGTTCTTTTGTAACATTTCAGGTCGCGTCCCGACTCTTTTCCTGAAAAACTAGAAGTAGATGAAAGTTCTACTAATGATGCGGGATGCGGAAGCCCGAGATGTCATTCGTTTCGCCATAGAAAGTGAATTTAAGTGTGAAGTTGTGACTGCGGGTTCTGTTACTCGAGTCATCGACACTTTGCTAGAGGGCGAGCTGTACGATCTGTTGGTACTAGAAATGTACACGCAGAGTTCCAAGTTGGTGCGTTTCTTACTTTCAGTCGATTCCAATGCGCCATTGATTTTGCTTCAGTCTAAAGATGCGCCTTCGATTCCGGGTGTGGATCGCATGCGCGTGTTGGCGACCCTTCAGCCGGAAAACGCAGTGGCAGGAATACGCGCAGCCATTAAGCAATCCAATCTGAATGCAAAAGTGACTTTGGACGGCGATCCATCTGAATTCGTCCGCATTCAAACGACACTTTTGATGAAAATGGTTCCGTTAGACGCCGACGTATTTATTCGGCTGTCACCAAAGAAATACTTACGCATCTTTCAAAGTGGGGATGTTTTCAGCGCTGAAGATCTTGAACGTTACTATCTCAAGAAAAATATTCCTTATTTTTACTGCCGGGTTGCCGATCGCCACGTGTGCCTCAATAAGTTAAAAGCAATTGTGCAAAAAAAATTGACCGAAGGCATCCAGCCCCGCGACGTACCGGGATTAGTTGCAGAGACTGCCGACATTTTATTCGAAGTGATGGATACCGAAGGAATGACGCCAGAAGTAGTGTCCTTTGCGCAAACATCTATTTCCGCAGTGATTCAAGGAGTAAGACTGCGTCCACAATTGTCGGGATTATTGGACGGGTTGGATATGGCGAAAGGCACTTATCGAGCGACCCACTCAGCATTGCTGGCACATGTCGCCAGTGTGATCGGAATGCGCCTGAATTGGGTATCGAATTCGACGCTTGAAAAACTGGGGTTTGCCGCACTTTTTCACGATTCGACATTAAAGTCTGACGAGCTTGTAAAAATAGAAACACCGGAAGAATGCGACGAAATCGGTGGTTATCAACGCGAAATCGATAACATGAAACAGATCGTGCTGAATCATCCTTTGATGGCCGCTGAAGTGATTCGTAAAGCGAAAGATCTTCCGCCTGAAATTGACATGATCATTGCGCAACACCACGAACGCCCAGACGGCACTGGCTTTCCAAACAAAATAAATCACACTCAAATTGCGCCGCTGTCGGCATTATTTATCGTGGCGCATGAAATTGTACGGTTGCACTTGGATAAAAAATTAACCGTGAAAGAAATACTGGTGCAATTACCCGGGGAATATAAACAGGGTGTATTTAAACAAATTATCCAGGCCTTACGCACGATGACGGACGTTGTCGAGGTATAGGACTCGTTCACTCAGATATCGTAGGTGTTCTACTGGGACGCGGCAGATGACATTTGATGCTGTATCTGGCAATGTAAACCAAATGGCTTACGATATTCGCACCGTCAATACCATCCGAAACCGATTTAAACCTGCGCCACGGCCCACAATTTGGAGGGATACTCCGCAAAAAGATTGGGATAACTGGATTTGGCAGCAACAAAAGCGCGTTAAGAACATGGAGCAACTTGAAAAAGTGATTCAGGTTGATGACGATGAACGCAAAGCTTTTAGCCAGTCACATGAAATGTTCAATATGGGGATCACGCCTTATTACGCGGCGTTGATGGATCCGAACGACCCCAATTGCCCGATTCGCCAACAAGCAGTGCCGAAACTGGGTGAACTCAATATTTTGGCCGATGACATGGAAGATCCATTGGGTGAAGAACGGGACATGCCTGTTCCAGGGATCACACACCGTTATCCTGACCGCGTTTTGTTTTACACGACCCACAACTGCGCGATGTATTGCCGGCATTGCACGCGCAAAAGAAAGGTCGCCGACCCAGATTCAGCGACAAGTGCGCGTCAATTAGAAGAAGGTCTAGCTTATATCGAGCAACACAAAGAAATCCGCGACGTCGTGATTTCCGGTGGCGATGCACTGTCGAATTCTGACGATCGAGTGGAGTATGTGTTGTCCCGTCTGCGTGCGATGGAACACATCGAAGTTTTTCGAATTGGCACCAGAAACTTGGTGACGCTTCCACAGCGCATTACCGAGTCCTTTGCGAATATGCTGCGCAAATATCAGCCAGTCTTTATTCACACGCATTTCAATCATCCGACGGAATGCACACAAGAAGCTTTTGATGCTTGCGCGCGTTTGGCGGACGCTGGCTGTCCGATCAACAACCAAATGGTGTTGTTGAAGGGCATCAATGACGATGCCATGGTGGTGAAGCAGTTGAATCACCTGCTTTTGATGATGCGTGTTCGTCCGTACTATATTTTTCAATGCGACATGTCACAGGGCATCAGCCATTTTCGTACGCCTGTTGAAAAGGGCTTAGAGATCATTGAAAAACTTCGGGGTTGGACCAGCGGGATGGCTGTGCCACACTTTGTAATTGATGCACCAGGCGGCGGCGGCAAAATTCCGCTTCTTCCAAATTACTTGGTTCGCCGAGATGGTAAGAAGTGGGTTTTACGAAATTATAAAAATAAAGAATACACTTATATCGAACCGTAAGGTTGGTATTAGGCAGAACCGTAAGGTTCGTATTAGGGAGAACCGTAAGGTTCGTGTTGGGCAGAACCGTAGATGGCCGATAGTGGGACTTCTTGCGCTTTCTGCTTGTGCGTCCATTCCGTCAACTGAACACAAAAGTTTTCACTTTCCACCGGACAATGCATTTGTCGACATGCCCCCGTCCAATTTGCATTACAGAACTTTGGGATGGGTGCGCGCAAAAGAAACATTTGTAACTCTCGATCCAGAAAGCAATCTACGCACCCTTTGTCATAATTATTACAACAAAGCGGTGGCGTCGTTGCTGCGCGAAGCGCACCGAGCCGGTGGCGACGCTGTCGCAAAAGTTCGATCGATTACTTTTCTTCTGAATGGAAAAGTTGAAGAGTTTAAAACGGCCGAATGTTCTGACGACGGCGGCGAAGGTGAAATTCTTTTAAGCGGTGTTGCGATTCAGTGGGACCGCAATCAAGTTAAGTCTCGAAAAGTACCATCTGTCCAGCCCGACTTAGTCGTTTCATCTCAATTTGATTTTGAACCGGATCAACCCATGGTGCCGCCAGCCCAACAACCCTTGCCACAACAGACTCCACCGGTGACACCACCGTTACGGCAACAGCCGCAACCTGTGCCTGGTCAGCCCATTATTCAACACCCGTGATTTTCTATACTGAATTTTTAATTCTGGGTTTCTTATTGGTCGTGTGGATAGCGCGCGGCCTGTACGATCCGTCGATTCCCTTTCTGACTGCTTATTTCGTGATGTGGAGTTTGCGCCCACAATCCCTGGGACCAAAAATATGGAAATCTTGGAAACATCGACGTGCCACGCTGGCGCGCGTGATCCCTTTTTTGGGTGCACTTCAGTTTGCGATCAAACCGGGACTAAGCATCGATGCTGCATGGATGCCCGTGGTTTTTCCTTTTTTCAGATTTTGCGCGATTGCTGTGCAGTGGATCACGCCTAGGCTGCGGCCTGGTCTTTATTTATCTTTTTACGCGATTACGCTTTGGCTGTTTCGCGATCCACAAATTGATGTGGTGACCAATAATCTAGCGGCTGTGCATTTTTTCTTACACGGACTGAATCCCTATTCGCAGCACTATGTTGATTTGTACGCGGGCACCACTTATGGCTATCAACCCGGGTTTTTGTATTGGCCTGGCGCTCTTTATTTGCAAACGTTATCCTGGATACTTTTTCATGATGTGCGCGTGATTAATTTGCTGTGCTGGTGGGGCGCGGCGTTTTGTATCAAGGAATCGATTGGGCCCGGGAAGGTTGGGTCTACTGTGAACCTTCCGGTTCAACCAACTGTGACCCTGACGGGCCAACACAATCCCATCCGAAATATTTGGTGGAGTATCCCATTTTTACCATTTGCGCTGACACAAGGTTGGCTTGATCCGATCTTGGCGTTTTGTGCGGCGTTTTCGCTGTGGAGTTTAAGCCGCCGGTATTGGACTGCGCTAGCGATCGCGATTGCCGTAGCAGCATCCGTAAAACAATATGGGGG
>Ga0206824_10077_pt1 | contig 32886 bp, 25 predicted proteins | sample Alteio_BWOrgCont_82_FD_152874 | JGI IMG/M metagenome (GOLD analysis project Ga0206824, IMG submission 152874) | Enriched cells from forest soil in Barre Woods Harvard Forest LTER site, Petersham, Massachusetts, United States -... | ecosystem: Environmental > Terrestrial > Soil > Temperate forest >...
GACACTTGTGACCCATCGCACCAGCCGCATCTATCATTTCTTGTTATTGCCGCGCTCGTTTTCAAATGCAGCAATCTTCTCTTGGAGCCGCTCCGCCAACCGAGCGAGGCATCTCGCCAAATAGAAACAGTAATCTTTATAAGACAAACCTGAAATAATGAAATCCTTTTCTTCATCTTGCAAGAGCGGCCACGCACGTTCCAGATGTTTGGATATTGGTTTCTCGGAAGCTTCCCTATACTCTTCGTATGATGCGATTCGCACGCCATCCAACCATGTGCCTGTTAGATCACCCGGACACCACTCGTCGATCCGTTGGACGATATCCGGGACGACCTCGGTGTTGAAATGGGCATGGTCTATACACGGCGAATGCGAAGTCGTCATTATCCCACGGATTAACGGCACTCCAAACGCCTCACAAAAAGATTTCCATAAATACAGACTGTTTGAAGTGTTATCACATTTATTTTGTGACTCGATATACTGAAACATCCTAGAGACTGTTGCACCGTCAATAAACATTGCTCTCAGTTCAGCAGTGACGTCGGCTTCCATCATTAGTCCTTTTTTTGCCACGAAAAAGCCCATAGGTACCATCCACCTGCGGTGCTTAACTGTAACGGGATTCGGGGGTTACGAACACCTTTTCTTTCGCTTCACGACGCCGGTGGCGTTTGGCGACGGGTTTGTGGCTGCGAAATGCGTCGCGAGATGACACCAGGCAGAGACCAATGAATCTCGCGTCTTCATGTTCCTGTCTCGGAATCTTCCTGTCCGAGAGAAGGAAAATGCAGGGGTCGCGTGGTTCCAAGTTCAATTTTCGCCCGTCGCAGTCTCGGCAACTCAGTGCATACTACCCGGCGAAAATTGAACTTTGAGCGACGTGACCCCGGATTTCGTCCTGCTGACGGTCGACGTCGTCCACGACGATGTCGCGTTTTTCGTGACCGCGATTCATGACGTGGTACAGTCCATTCTCTACCGGCCAGAGCGCGCTCCGAGCCATCTTTAACCTCAGGGGTCAGGGCATTCAAAGTTCAATTTTCGCCGAGACGCGGTCTTGATAACTCGAAGCATTTCAGTCAGCGAAAATTGAACTTTGAACGACCCGACCCCGGAATCTCCCATCCCGGTCGCGGTTCTAATCCCGGCTGCTCACGCCGCGTTCAGCGACGTACCATGCGATTTGATAATCTTTTTCCGTCGTCAGCTTCTCGAACCGGAATCCGACTTTCTCCAGGACGCGGATCGACGCTTTGTTTTCGGCGTCGGCCATACCGATGATGCGTGGCAGGCGGAGCACGTCGAATCCATAGGCCAGAAGTGCCTTTGATGCTTCGGTTGCCAGGCCTTGGCCCCAATAGGCTTTCATCAATCTGTAACCCAAATCCACTTCACCGAGGTCGGGCAGGTACTTGAGTCCCGCGAAGCCGATCAATTGGCCGGTTGGCTTAAAGATCATTGCCCAGCGACCGTAACCGTGCTCCTTGTAATCGCGGAACATCCGCTCTTCCATCCCCGTCCTGACTTCATCCAGAGTCTTGCCGCCGTCATGCGTGTACCGAGTCACTTCGGGATCGCTGACCAGGCTGAAGAAGTCGTTCAAGTCTTCTCGAACAAATTCCCGGAGCAGCAACCTTTCCGTTTCCAGGATGAACTTCATATTGCGGGTTCCAATGAACTTCGCGGAATGGGCTGACGCCCGAAGAACCGGAGGAACTACGTCAGCGCCGGAGGACTTACGTCGCTCCGCTCAGAAGAGGTGACTTACACGGGCATCGGGGTCCGACTCAGTAGTCCCGACAATGTCCGTTCGTCGCGCAGCGCCGTCTTCCAATCGCAATACTCTTCGACCGGCCGCGGCATTCCCAGGAAGAATCCCTGCGCCAGTTCGAAGCCGAGTTCTGCACAGATCTGCAGCTCTCCGAGGGTTTCGATCCCTTCGGCCAACGGGGTCACGCCAATATCGCGGATGGCGTCGATCAGGCAGCGGACGAAGCGCTGTCGCGAGGCGTCGGCCTGATCCAGTCCGGTAATGATGCGCCGGTCGAATTTCAGGCAGTCCGGCCGGACCGTGGAGAGTTCAGCGATCCTCGCCTGACCGGCGCCGAAATCGTCAAATGCCAGGCCGATGTCGTAGTCGCGCAGCATCGCTCGAAAACGGGCGACGCCGATGACGTCGGTCACCGCTTCTTCATGGACTTCGATCACGAGTTTCTGCATCGGAGCCATCTCGCGCAACCGACAGATCCAATCCCACGCCGAATCGTTTTTGAATTCGACCGGGTGCGTATTCAGATAAATGGGGGGGATATCGTCGAATTCCTGGCTGATTTCGATCCCCTTGCGCCGCATCAGATCACTGAGCTGCGCTTCCATCTGCAGATCGGAAGCGACTGCGAACATGCGACCCGGCGTTTCCAGTCCGATTAATCGACTGCGGGCCAGCACTTCAAACGCCTTGGTGAATCCCGTGCTCAGGTCGACAATTGGCTGGAAATGCGGAACCACGATTTCCTCACGCAGCAATTTGTCGAACTGAACGCGTGCCAGAGCGTGGTCACAAAAGTTCTCGGATGCCGTGTGCGACTCCTTCTTGGGGCATGAATACTCAACTCGCCACGGGACGTCGGCGAACTGGACGACATCGTTGGCCCTCAGCTCGGCTGGTTCGAATAATCGCGAGCCATTGATGAACGTGCCGTTCGTGCTCCCCAAGTCCCGGACGAAGAGGCGGCCTTCGATGGTATAAAGTTCAGCATGCAAGCCGGAAACAGCGGCGCGAGGCAGCGTCAACGTCGCTTCCGGACGTCGGCCAATGCGAAACGGGACGGGATCGATGACCTTGCTGCAGGTCTCGCCCGACGCGCTTATTTTGCCGACAAGTTGCCATTGCTGCATGGGTAACCCCTGCCTCCGTCCAATTCCGATACTGGGACGCCGAATGACCTGCAAAGATGGTCGCACCATCCCCCAGTCGACGTGACGATCGGAAACGTCATGGAATCGTAGCTCAAAAACCGCAGTGTGCGCGGCACCTTGCTTTAATCGTCGCAAAATCGACACGCTGTCGGACACGACTTGCCCTTTGAGGGAAAACGGCGGCGAGGATGACGGTTGAATCGATTAAACGGTCGATGCTCAACGCGCCGGCCGGTTCGCGCGATCGTACCGGGAAATGCGACGTTTTCGGCTGCGAAGAGCGGCGATGTCCCTCTACCCCAACTAGTGCTGCGTCAAACGTAAAACATGGGTCGCGATGACGACGACGTTTGTTCGAAATCACGGTAGCTCCGGGGTTTCGGCAAAGCCCTCCAACCCCGGCCACCCCAAATTCAAGCGTTGACTGAGCACTAGTTCGATTTGCCGTCGGTGAGGCGCCGCGTTGCGGTCCGATGCATTTCTAGCACGCCATCCGAGGCGCGACGTCGTCATTCGGAAACATGATCTAGAGTTGCACGATTCATAAGTGGAATAGTGTGATCGCCGCCGAGTCGACGTATCAAAGCTGATGACACTTGTGGCCCGAGAAACAGGAGACGCCGTGACCACCACCCAGATCGAAATGCCAATGGAAGTCAGCGCCGAGTTGATAGCGCAACTCGAATCATCGGATACATTCTGCCCACCGGAGCCCAAGAACATCACCGAGACCGGGTTGAGCATTCAGTTTATCGAGGCCCTGCTCTTCCGGCATCTGGCAATGATCGGCGGGAACAGCGGGCGGCGGCTGGCGGCGTCGGTCTGCCTGCCACTGCGGCTGGTCGCGCCAATTCTGGAATCGATGCGGAACCGCAAACTGCTGACCCACGCGGGCGTCGCACCGTTGAACGATTACAACTACATGCTGACGGAAGCCGGGAACGAACAGGCTCGCGGCCACCTTCGCCAGAGTGCGTATGTCGGTCCGGCGCCCGTCCCGCTGGCAGAATACGTTCTTTCCGTCGAAGCACAGTCGATCGCCGATGAAGCTCCGACGCGAAAGACGTTGCTGGAAGCCTGCCGCAACATCTCGGTCGAGACCAAGATTTTCGACATGCTCGGACCGGCATTGAATTCATGCGCGGGAATGTTCCTTTACGGAGCGCCCGGCAATGGCAAGTCGACCTTGGCTCGCTGCGTGACAAGTTGCTTCGGCCAGTCGATCTGGATTCCGCACGCGATCATCGATAACGGCGAAATCATCAAGTTCTATGACACGCAGTTCCACAAGGCAGTGCCCGAGGAAGAGGAAGGGCTGATCCGCGCCACGACGATCGACCGCCGCTGGATCCGCGTTGAGCGGCCGACCGTCGTCGTCGGGGGCGAACTGACACTCGACAACCTGGAACTCCGCTACAATCGCGATCGCAATGTCAACGAAGCTCCGTTGCAGCTCAAGAGCAACTGCGGTTGCCTGCTGATCGACGACTTCGGTCGGCAGCGCATCGCCCCTGGTGAATTGCTGAACCGCTGGATCGTTCCGCTGGAAACTCGCCAGGACTACCTGACGCTGCCGAGCGGTCGCAAGATTCAGGTGCCGTTCCAGCAACTCATCATTTTCTCGACGAACCTTGAGCCGGAAGATCTGGTTGACGAGGCGTTTTTGCGGCGTATTCCGTACAAGATTCAAATGACCGATCCGTCGGACGAGGAATTTCACCACCTGTTCCGACTGTACTGCGCGAAGTTCGGCTGCGAGTACCGCAAGGACGTCGTCAACTTTCTGCTGGAAAAGCATTATCGCCAGCCAGGTCGTGCCAAACGGCGTTGTCATGCGCGTGACCTGTTGATGCAGGTCCGCAATTACTGTCGTTACCACGGCCATGAACTGGAACTGCGGCCGGAGTACCTGGATGCCGTCGTACAAACGTATTTCGCGATGGTGCTGAAGACCAAATAGGCATTGCAGCGCCTGTTTGATGAGCGCACGCGTTTCGCTTTTCGGAAGACCACGCCATGTCCATTCAAGACGCAATCACGGCCGACAATCCCAAGAATCAGGAACCGATTCCCGGCTATCGACTGCTGATGCGAATCGGCCGGGGAGGTTATGGCGAAGTTTGGAAGACCCTGGCTCCAGGTGGAGTGCCCAAAGCCATTAAGCTGATCTACGGGGATGATTCGTCGCGGATGGCGACGGAACTTAATGCACTGAATCGCATTAAGGACGTACGCCATCCATTTCTGCTTTCCATCGAACGGATCGAGCAGCACGAGGATCTGCTGGCGATTGTGACCGAACTGGGCGACAAGAACCTGCAACAACACTTTCAAGACTGCCGGGCCACCGGTCTGCCAGGCGTTCCGCAAAACGATCTGCTGCTGATGCTGCGGGACGTCGCCGACGTCCTGGACTACATTTACCAGGAATACGCATTGCAGCATCTGGACATCAAACCGGCGAACCTGCTGTTGTTCGGACGCCGATTGAAGGTCGCCGACTTCGGTATGGTGAAAAACATCTACGAGCGATCGGCATCACTGGTCCAGGGCCTGACTCCGACTTACGCCGCACCAGAAATCTTTGAACGTCAACCGACTCGGTCCAGCGACCAATATAGTCTGGCGATCCTGTACCACGAGATGTTGACCGGTGTACTTCCATTCAACGGGATTACCGCGGCGCGACTGGCAACTCAGCATCTGCGGGAGACTCCCGACCTGAGCCAGCTTCCGACAGCACAGCAACCAATCATCGCCCGGGCGCTGTCGAAGGATCCTCAACAGCGCTTTTCAAGCTGCATGGAACTGGTCGAAGAATTGACTGCGGCGGCGAGGCGTTCACCAGTTGGTACTGCGGTCACGTCCAAAGAACAGCCGATCGGTCGCGACGCGCCGGTTAAGTCGCCCGTGGCATCCACTGTGGCTTCGCTGTCGTCGGCCACAGTCCAACCACAGGCGGCGGCATCAGGTGATCGAACCGTCATGCCGGCCGCACAAGATCACAAGTTGAGACCAACGATCGTGATCGGCATCGGGGGTTCCGCGGGAAAGGCGCTGCAACGCCTGCGGCTGCGAATCGCCGATCGTCTGGGAGGTGTTGGTGCTCTTCGCGCCTTTAAGATGCTATTCCTTGACGTCGACCACGATGCGATGAACGAGATCAATCACGATCAGCAGACCTGGAGCGAACTGGAAACTGTACCCACACCGCTACGGAGTTCCGCCGAATATCGCGAACAAGGACACCTACATCGTCGCTGGCTCTCTCGTCGCTGGCTGTTCAATGTCCCGCGCAATCTTCGGACGGATGGGTTCCGCCCGCTTGGCCGGCTGGCATTGCTGTCGAATGTCACCCGCGTCCTGGCGTCACTCCGTTCGGCAATTCAGCAGGTGACGTCCGCGTGTCCCGGCTCGCCTCCGCGGATCCTGCTCGTCGCATCGATCTCGGGTGGAACTGGCAGCGGCATGTTGCTGGACCTCGCCTACGCCGCCCGCAATGAACTACGGAACGCCGGCTTTCCTGAAGCACCGGTTGACGGGGTCTTGCTGCACTCGACGCCCGCAGGAACCGGCCGCGACAAGGCCGTGCTGAATGCGATTGCCGCTTTGGGTGAACTGGACCACTACAGCGCCCCCGGAAATTTCTATCCCGGAGAACCGCTGCTGCAGATCCCCCCTTTCCACGGGAATAACCAGACTTTCACGTCCACACAATTTCTTCATCTCGGCAGGGATCTCGAAGGAGCTGGCTGGCTCCGCGCGATGGATAATGTCGCCGAACACCTTTACTGCCGGTTATTGACGAATCTCGATCTGGCGCTTATGCGACCGCAGTCTCCCCTGCGGGGAAAAAGGCCTACGGTCGATCTGGTGCAGGTTCATCAGATCGGCGGGTATTTCGGCAGCTTCGTCGACGATCTGACCAGGCAACTTTGCGTCGACATGATCGACGGCTGGTGCGGGTCGGAAGTGCAACCCGACTCTGAAGAACACAAATCGACGTCTGCCGGCACGCTGCTGCTGAATGCGCTGGAACGGAGCCAAAATGCGAAGCATCAGCAATTGACGACCGATGCCAAAGCAAAATCACTTGCCTGCGGGATTGATCCGGAACAGTTCTTGAAACATGCTCGGGAGATGCTGCAGCAGGAATTGACAATGTCACAGCGGGACTTCCTGCAGGCACTATTCTCCGAGGCATTGAAGTCCGTCGATGAGGATGCCCCCGATCATGAAGTCGCCCGAATGGCAATCGCGCTGCAGGATCGGGCCATCGGCCTGGATTTTGGGGAACGACCGGCCGAAAGCCCGCGCAATTCGCTGTATGATCTATTGAATTCGCGGCTCGCCTCGCAGGCGATGCCGATCGCGGCCCGGTTTATTGGCTGGGTGTGCGACCTGGTCGATCAACCACAGGGGGGCGTCGATGCCGCCCTGCATGCCGCAGAAGCCGGTCGCAACCGCATCCGCGACCTGATCATGACTCTCGGAAAGGAGATCCAGGATGGTCAGACCCAGCAGACGCATTCGCGCATCCTGCTGACATCGCCGCCCGGTCCGGATTCGGCGGCAAAGAGCAGTCGCGGTTGGTTGTTTCGACGTTCCAATTCACGCGCGGCCGTGGCTGAGCGGTTGATCGAACATGGGCTCTGCACCTTCAACGATCTTCTCGACGTCCTTGTTCAGTGTCAAATTCGGGCGGTCGAGGCGATTGTCACAGTCGTGATTGACCAGCTCCTGATCATGTGGCAGGAACTCAAGCAGCTTGGCAAGCGAATCAACCTCGCGAGCGACGCTGCAAACTCCGACTCCGGACTCCCTACGATTTACGAACAGTCGATGCGGCGGTCGCTGCTGGAACACCGTTCGCGACTTGTGGAGGAATTGCGTGCGCGCATCGAGCAAGAGGTTCTGACAGGTCCAAGGAAACTACAGCGCTATCTGCAGCAGCGATGCTCCTATGATCAGGCGATTGGCGAACCGTTGCGACATCACGCCCGGCAGGTCGTATTGCGCAGCATCAATCAATTGTTGTGCAGTATGCTGAAGCATCATTCACAGGGGTTGGGCGATCAAGACCTGAAGATCGACGCCACACTGGAGGAGATTCTGCGTCAACCGTGGATGATGGACGGTGGCGACGACGAGCGGGCAGTGCTGGTGGTCCCGAATGAAACGAGTGAATCAACGTTCCGCAACCGAATGTCACCCAACCTGCTGCGGATGTCGATTGTGCCCGCCCCAACCAACAATGTCACCGTTTGCCGGGAACGTCGCCAAACGACGATTCAAGAGGTGATCCAGTCGATCACTCAAGGCCAAAAAGCTATGGTCACCGTGGCCGCCAACTTGTTTACGCGAATCGACGTCGAATGGACGTCCTCAGTCGGTATTGATCAACCGGCCGTGGAAAGCGAACCGCCGCTGACCACATGGACTGAAGTCGCTCAAACCGTTCAACTGAGTTAAGGGGCTATCTACGGAAATACAGATCAGGGCTGGACGTCAATCACGAACTTCTGAGTTGAATTCCCAACGGCCTCCGTACCCGTTGCGATGATCTTTTCAACGCCCCATTTCAAGGCGTCGCCATCCAGTCGGCGCTGGTCTCGTTGCAATGTCACCGAAACAACGACTTCCGATTTTTCGACGGCATCGGGGATGCCTGAAAGTTGTCCCGTTTCCTTGTCGATCTTCAGCCAGGCGGGACCGCGCTGGATGCTGAATTGAGGCTTTTCGACATCCCAGAAGCTGGTCGTCTCCTTCCCCGCGATGATCCGCATCCTCAGATCCCCCAGTGACCGGATGGTGCTCATGCGATGCTGGAATTCCTTTCCCTTGGTAGCCGCGACCGGAGGTTGACTGAAGATGAATGGCCGGGGTGCGGCGGCATAGTCCGAAGGGCCGCTTCGTTTCCCGTCGGCATCAACGGCCACCACTCGGTAAAACGCCTTGTTCGACTGCTCAAGCGAAAGACCGACGCCAACGACGGCCAATTCCGTGGTGCGGACTTCGGCGACAAAGTTACCGAGAAACTCAACAGGGACTTCCTGAGAGATCCCATTGGAAACCTTGTACCGATCGTCACTGATGGAAAAACCCTTCTCTTCACTCCCATAAATGCGGTACGACGCCGGGATTCGTCCCTGCGGATTGGGTCTCCAGTGAAGCACTCCCTGTGCCCTGTCGAACTTTAACGACACGTCCAGCGGCACAGCCGGTGCGCGTGGAGTGAACGACCAGGTGTCGCTCCAGGGACCCCATACTCCCTGGCCGTCTTGCGCACGGACTCGCCAGAAGTAAACTTGATCGGGATTCAAGAGACCTGGTGCGTCCACCGAAAAGCGGGGTTGACCGGCGTCGGCTGTGCGCGAGATCAGCTTGGCGAAACTCATCGAGAGTGGATGTCGCATGTCCTGATACGACGAAAGTTCGAAGTGATAGTCGGCAATTGCGTCACCGTCCGAGTCGATAGCCGGCTGCCATTGAAAGACGATGTTAGTCCCCTTGGCGTCACCTCCGTCCGCTGGGAAGACGGCTTGTTGCGGCGCAGCGGGAGGACGCGAAGAAGATCGCTCGACCCATTCGTGCGTGATCCGTACTTTGCTGTCTGCCGTCAATTGATCCGTGTAAGTAAACGTATTATTGCCGACTTCCATTCCAGGGAGCGTGAGCGGAGCCATCTGCAGATCGTTGACGATCGCCAACCGCCTCAATCGGGCTTCACCTGCGAGCTGACACCGCAGGTGATACAGATAGCGAGCGGTTCCCTGAGAGGGGAATTTGCTGTCGAAATCATTGTCGGCCGGCTCCCAGGACTTGCCGTCCCACGAAATTTCGAACTTCGCACTCGTCCCATCAACTTCCAGTTTCCCGCCGACATAGACGTACGGACTTCGCATAGTCCAGGTAATTGTTCCAGCTTCGTCACCTTCTGCAGACAGCCCCTGCGGAGTAGCCTTAATCCCCCTGACGGTGGCTCCCTCACGCCAAGTTTCGCTGTTGAAATCAGGACGGTATTCCCACAGTCCATTGCAAATGCGATCCGGGAACTGCGGCTTTCCGCCGCCGTGATACTTGACTGGATTCACGTGTCCCCAGCGCCAGACGAGAGCTTCACCGGGGCGAAGCGTCATGTTCATGGCGGGCGCGGTATCGGCATTGCGGTCGCCGCCGACATCCCCCTCGAAGACATAGATTGAAGACTCCCATTCATCGCCGGCGCGGCGGTCTGGCTGCAGGATTCCCTGAGTATGCGTGCGTTTAATCAGATCGTGGTCTCGAACCAGGTCCTGTTCGCCCGCGATCGTTTCGTTGTCGCGCAGCAGATAGATCGAATCCATGTCGCCGTCGAGCAGATGCCAACCACCGTCGAAGAAGACCTGCGAAACGCAATGCCCCACCAGGCGAGCGGGCGCAACCTTCAGACCTGCCTGCTTCCACTGGCCCGCCAGGCAAATCGAGTCATTTCCGCAAGTATTGTGTCCGTAAACGTTGAAGACCTTAACGGGACTCGATAATTCGTTGTTGTCACCTTCGAAATGGAAGCGGTACTGGATTTCCTGCCACCACAGCGCCATCGCTTTTTCCTTGTCAGTCATTCCCGGTTTGACGACGCGGGCCACGATTTCCGGGAGGCTGCGGAAATCATTGCGACCGTTGGAAAGCCACGGATTGACAACGTTGGCCGTCCCGATATTTTCGATGCGGACGGATCGATTGGACTCCCAGGACTGCTGGAACGGCTGCCAGACACCTTGTGGCGAACGGCAATTCTGTCCGTCCATCGTCCCATTCTGGACGATGACATATTGGTGCTGATGCGCATTCGCTTCCACGATGCGGCGCCGATCCACGTCGGATGGATGCCGATTCTCGCTCCACGGAGCCAGCGGCGCAGTGTCGGCGGCAATCGGAAACAACAAGATCATCAACAGCGTCGTCTGCACGGGACACCTCAGCTATTTGACCGCCAGTTGGTAGACGAACAGATTCTCCTGCTCGCGCAGATAGAGCTTTCCGCCAACTACGACTGGATGCGACCAACTTTCACGGCGGACTTCAGGAATCTTGAATGAGCCGCTCAAATGATAGCCATCGATTGAGGCATCAATCAGGGCCATGGTGCCGTCCTGATAGCGGAAGTAGAGCTTTCCGTCGGCATAGACCACGGCTGCTGAGCCGCTACCCGGCCCTCGCTGTTTTTCACCACCCCAGACGATCTTGCCGGTTTTCATCTCGACACAAATCGGATGTCCCTGGTTATGTCCGTGGCCGCTGTAGATATAGGGACCGACATGAATCATCCCACCGTGATGGTTCTGAAACTCGTTCCCCTTCAGGAAGTAGACTTCCTTAACCGCGACGCCCGCACCATCGGCTTTCAATTGAAGCAGCGCGGAACCGGTTCCATAGCCGGACGAACAAAAGACAGAATCGCCATCAACGATCGGCGTGGGAATACTGGCTGTGCCGTTGCCAACTCGCTCGTATTTCCAGAGCAGCTTGCCGTCCTTTGCAGCAACGCCGATGCAACCCGTCCCCGCTCCGAGAAGCTGCACGTATTGACGCACGCCGCCCCCCTGGCTGATGACGATCGATGAATACCCGGACCCGTTGCCGCCGCCATTCGGAACCGCTGCTTTCCAGATCACGTCGCCCGTTTTCTTGTTGAGAGCCACCATAGTGGCATCACGGCTGCCGGGAGTGCAGATCAGTTTATCGCCATCGACGAGTGGCGATTCACAGTACTTCCACGTGGGAACCGAACCTCCAAAATCCTTGACGAAGCTTTTACGCCACATCTCCTTTCCGGAAACGTCTGCACAAAGGAGGTCTCCGTGCGTCCCCACGGCGTAGACTCGATCACCATCGACCGTTGGAGTGCTGCTGGGCTCGTCCGCCGCATCCAGGCCGACCTTGAGCGCCCAAAGTTCCTTCCCGTCATCGCCTGAAAGGGCGATCAACTCTTCCGTTCCTTTGCGGCGGCCCATGGTGAAGATCCGCCCGTCCGAAAGAACTACGCTGGCAAATCCGTTTCCCAGCCCCGAGGCCTTCCATGCGAGCGGAGGACCTTCGTCGCCCCAAGTCTTGAGCAGCCCTTTTTCTGGAGACACTGCATCCCGCTTTGGACCGCGCCATTGCGGCCAGTCAGCTCCTGGTCCCTTTGCATCCGCCGCCAGAAGAGCGGTTGCCACACAGACCGAAAATCCAACCGCGAAGAACGAGAAGACGCCAAGAGCTTTCATCCGAGACTCCATTTCCCGATAACGCTGCCGTCAAATCCATGAACACGCGACGAGGACTATAGTCCCCGGAGTTGAAGACTGGCAACTGATACATCAACGGGCGAGGCGTTCTTTTGGGCGTTCTGACAACGGCTCGGGGGAGTCGTCGATGAATCTGGCAGACTGGCTTCGCTGGCTGACAAGTTCTTCCGACAGAGTTCGAATGACGGAAGCCCGCACTTTCGCTCCGTCGTACAGGACATCCAGATTTGTCAGGACAAGGTTGTCGGCTGGTTCCAAACCGTGATCAATCACGGCGAGGTTTTGCAGTGTCCGAGTGATGGACACATCGCGTGCCTGCACGATACCGTCGCGATCGACCAGAGCTTTCCCGTGGAGGACGGCATCACGAGGTACGACTTTTGCCTGCTTCAACACCGGGCCGTCGATTCGAGCCTGCACAAAAGTTCCTGGCAACAGCGGTGTTTTCTGCTGAGTGTTGTCGACGCGGACATAGACCATGGCTGTACGTGTGTGTTCATCGGCCTTGGGGGACAATCGGACAACTCGACCCATCCATCGAGCAGATGCCGATTCGTTTTCCGCCAATTCGACAGCGGGAAACTTCCGTTCCTGGATGTCCGGGATCAGCTTGGCGTAATCATCGAGCGTTAACGACAGCGGCACCTCGACGATGGCGTCATCAATGATCGCGACCAGTGGATCGCCCATGCGAACATACTGCCCAATCTCGACATGAACGGCACTCAGGTTTCCCGCGAACGGCGGCCGGACCGACGTGCGCGCCAGTTCGATCTCCGCAATCTTCAAGTCTGCTTCGTGGCTTTCGATCCGTCGCTGGATCAACGCACGTCGTACGGGCAGAAGATCGATGTCGTTCGTGGACTGAACAAGTCCCTTTTCATGTTGACGCAAATCCATCTGCGCACGGCGCAGATCGCTGTCGGTGTTCACTCCCTGTTTGCGCAATTGCACCGTCTTTTCGTATTCCCGTTTGGAATCGTCGTAGTCGGCAGCGATGGTTTTGTTCAGGCGATCCAGATTAGACGCTTCCTGGTTGATGCGATCCAGTTCAGCAAGGTCTTCGGCCAGATGGTTTCGGCCTTGCGTCACTTTGGCCTGGTAGGTCGCCGGATCGATTCGCAATAGCAAATCGCCTGGGCACGAGTCCGATTGTTTTTCCAGATCGAGCTTCTGGGCCTGGACGCGCTGCCCGATTTTCAGTTGGGGGTGAATCTCTGCAACTTCTCCGGCCACTTGAGCGGACAACACAACTTCGCGGTCCGACTTGCTGGTACCGAATGCTCGGACGATTTCTCGCAGGTCGTGACATTCGACCCGGAAGACTTCAACATTGTAAGTCCTTTGAACGGGCTCACGCAGCGGTGGCGGTTTGTGAAGGAGAGTTAACCCGTGACTAATAGCAAACCCAACAGAGAGCGCCAAAATAGACAGGGCGATCGATTTGATCACTCGCGTCCGCATCGGCGGTTGTGGATGTGTCACGATGATTCCTTCAAACCGGCACCGAAATGTACCGGTTAACTATAAGCTGGATCGGAAGTTGGAGACAAGCAGATCGGGCAAAGTCGGTTCGCTCCTCCGGCAGTCGGAGTAGGGTGCGTGGAGTCTTCAGAACGCACGACTCGATGGTAACCCGAAGAGTGCGTTCCGAAGACTCCCCGCACCGTAACTTGAAAACGGCGAATGTAGCGGATTGACACTTTGCAAGAGCCGGACCAGAATCTAGAGTTTTTCCTTCCGCCAATTATTGTTGGGTCGTCCAATGCCCCAGAATCTCGATGAGGCTGTTAGAAAAGCCGACGTACTGCTCGAAGCCCTTGGCTGGATTCGTGAGTTCCGCGACCGGCACGTGGTGATCAAGCTGGGCGGCAGTGCGATGGAAGAGACGGATGCCGTCCGATCCTTTCTGACCGACGTCATTTTCATGGCTGCCGTTGGAATGCGGCCGATCCTTGTGCATGGCGGTGGCAAAGCAATTAACGCCGCGATGTCAAAGGCTGGCATTCCACCGCGATTCGTCCAAGGACGGCGTTATACCGACGATGAGACACTGGAAATTGTGGCTCACACGCTGTGTGGCGAGATCTGCCGCGATCTCGTGGACGAAATCACCCGGCAGGGAGGCGAAGCACGGGGTCTGCATTATCAAACGATGAACTGCCTCGTCGGCCGCAAGCTGATGCTTCCGGGTGAGAACGGCGAACCAATCGATCTGGGCCGTGTCGGAGAAGTGACGGATATTGATCGCGATTTATTGCTCATGACCTGCCGTGAAGGTGAGATTCCGGTCCTGCCTTCCGTGGCCCTCGACGAAGCCGGCGGCAAACTGAACGTGAACGCAGACACGGCCGCCGCCGCGGTCGCCAAGATCATCCAGGCCGAGAAGCTGGTGTTCTTAAGCGACGTTCCCGGCATCTATCTCGATCGAAAGGATCCTTCCACGTTGCAGTCGCACCTGACCGCAGCGCGTTGCCGCGAGTTGATTCGGCAGGGCATTATTGATGCGGGTATGGTTCCCAAGGTGGAAGCCGCTCTGGAAGCGCTGGAAGCCGGAGTCAAAAAGGTGCATATCATCGACGCCCGAATCCATCATTCCGTATTGTTGGAAATCTATTCCAACGAAGGGATCGGCACCGAAATCGTCCTCGAATAGTCGTCTTTAATCTACTCGATCCGTTCACCCCACTAATTACTGGCATTGCCATGCATCCTGCCGCCACTCGCTCCAGTCAACAGACGATCGATCAGTTCGGAAAATATGTGATTCCGAATTACAAGCGATATCCTGTCTGCATCGTTCACGGCGAAGGAACGGCCGTGTGGGATGCAGAAGGAAAGCGCTATCTGGATTTGTTTCCCGGTTGGGGTTGCAACATCCTGGGACATTGCCCGCCCAAGGTCGTCAAGGCGGTTCAAGACCAGGTGAAGCACCTGATTCACGTGCCGAATACATGGTTCACAGAAGCTCAGGGAGACTTTGCCGAGGCGATTTGTACTCGCAGTTTCGGTAAGGCATTTTTTGCCAACAGCGGGGCGGAGGCCAATGAAGGGGCGATCAAGCTGGCTCGGCTGCATTGCGGGCCGCAAAAGTTTCGGGTGATCACATTCACGAATGGATTTCACGGGCGAACGTTCGCAGCGGTGACGGCAACGGCTCAACCCAAGTACCACGAAGGAATAGCGCCTCTGTTGCCGGGTTTTCGATACGCTCCGTTCAATGATCTGGAGGCGGTACGACAACTGGTCGATGACGAGACTTGCGCCATCATGCTGGAACCGGTGCAAGGCGAAGGCGGCGTGAACATCGCTGACGATTCATTTCTGAAGGGGCTCCGTCAGCTCTGTGATGAACGGGGCATGTTGTTGATTTTCGATGAAGTTCAGACCGGGATCGGGCGAACGGGACAATGGTTCGGATATCAGCATTCGAGCGTCCAGCCGGATATCATGACTCTGGCGAAGGGTCTGGCCGCTGGAGTGGCCTGTGGAGCGTTCGTCTGTCGCGATCACATCGCTCCCAGCCTGAAGCCGGGAATGCATGCCAGTACTTTCGGGGGTAACCCGCTGGCGATGGCTGCGGGGATCGCGACGATTCGGACGATCGAAGAAGAAGGACTGCTGGAAAACTGCCGCAAGATGGCCGATCGCTTTCGGCAGCACTTCACCAGGTTGAGGGAAGAATTGCCGATCATCAAGGATCTGCGGATTCGCGGAATGATGGTGGGGGTGGAACTGGCGATCCCGGCGACGCCGGCCGTGGCCAAGTGCATGGAGCGCGGCATCCTGATTAATGCGACGCACGACACGGTCATTCGTCTGCTCCCTCCGTTGAATATTACGGCTGAGCAGGTGGACGAAGGTTGTTCGGTCATTGCAACTGTGCTGAGAGAAATGGCAAACGAAGTCTGAAAGTAGAAGAAATGGACCGCCGCGACTTGAGACCGCCATCTAGCAGGGCCTTCGCGACTCGCTGATGTGAGACGCGCGAAGGCCGTTGCCGTGCCGGATTGCGCAGTGTCATCCGGCACCACTCAGGTCATGTTTCCACAAGCTTTCTCTTTTGCCAATTGGACTGATTCGACATGCGTCATTTGAATTCGTTGCTGGACCTCTCCCCTGGGGATGTCGAGGCCATTTTCACTGTTTCTCACGATCTGAAGGCTCGGTCCGAAAAAGGCGATCGGCCGCAGTTGCTTCAGGGGCACATCCTGACGCAGGTATTCGAGAAGCCGTCACTTCGCACGCGTCTGAGTTTTGACGCCGCCATGATGCAGTTGGGTGGCGACAGCATTTTCCTGTCCGCGGTAGAAGCGGGAATCGGCGGGCGTGAAGCTGTGAAAGACGTCGCACGCGTGATCGGAGGCTACAGCGACGTCATTGCACTGCGAACCTTCTCGCAAAAGCTGATCGACAATTTCATTGAGTTTTCGGGCGTCCCGATCATCAACGGACTATCCGATGAAAGGCACCCCTGCCAGGCCCTGACGGACCTGTTCACCATGCGGGAAACGTTTGGGGACCTGAAGGACAAGAAAATCGCCTTTATCGGCGACGGAAACAACGTCGCCAATTCGCTGGCGATCGCTGCCGCGATCTGCGGCGTTTCCATGGAAGTTTGTGCTCCAGCCGGCTACCGGCTGGGTGAGGACTTCCTGAAGATGCTGAAGAAGAAATATCCCGCATCGAATATTTCGCATACCGATGATTTCAAATCCGCACTCAAGGATGCTTCGATTGTCTACACGGATGTCTGGACCAGCATGGGTCAGGAGGCCGAAGAATCGCAACGTCGACAGGTGTTTGGCCCGTTCCAAGTCAACGCAAAATTGATGAAAATGGCGCCCAAGTCGGCCCGGTTCATGCATTGCCTGCCGGCAAAGCGAGGACTGGAAGTCACGGATGAAGTGATTGACGGTGCTCAAAGCGTCGCTTTCCAGCAGGCCGACAACCGGATGCATCTGGCGAAGGGCTTGATCCTGTGGGTGCTTGAGAAAGGCGAGTAAACTCCGCTCGGGCGAAAGTGAAGCGTTTGATCGCGGGAGCAGAATAGGTGAAAGCGTCATCCATTGCCGCGAGCGGTACAATTCTGCCAAGGATGCAAGGATTCGGCATACGAAATCCTTTGTCTGTTGAAATGGCGCCCGTAAAATCGTTTATGCTGATGGCTGAAGGTTCTGATCAGAACTTGGCAGGAACGGGAGGTTTGCGATGCACGCGCTGTTCGTTTGTATGGCGTTGTTCGGACAAGGTGAAGTCGGTGTTCCTCCAGCACCTGCGGCGGAACTGCCTGCCAGTCCCGCCCCCGATTCTCTAGTGGAAATGAGAACCTGGCTGCTGACGCGGTTGATTGTCGACATGGGGTTTGATGTGCAGAAGTCCGCTGAAGTCGAGCGGATGATCAACACCATGAACGAACCGCAGATGCGATCCCTGATTGCAGCCTACAAGGAACGAACGACCAAAAAGGACGAGGCCACCAAGGCTCAATTGGAAGTCTCGCAGCAACAGGCGCTGGACAATGCCAAACTGAACCTTCAACAGTCTGAAGCGTACCGCGACCACCTGAAGCGAGAATACGACCGGCGAATTCTTCAAGGTTACATGACCCAGAATCTGGTCTACCAGAATATCCTGAACAATCAGGCGCTCATCAACCGTTTCAACGGCGGATTCGGCTATCCGGCATTCGGATATGGATCGAATCTCTATGGTGGTTATGGGTACGGAGGGATGGGCTACGGTGCCATGAATTACGGCGGTTTTGGGTATGGGGCTCCTGGGTTTGGCGGAGCTGGATTCTATGGATCGCCGTCTGGGGTCGGAATGGGATTCTATTAGGGATTGCAGACCGTACAGCGGTCACGGTCGCTCAAGAATCTGCCTTAATAGCCCTGCCAGTCGATACCCCGCCAAAACAATGCGCCGACGCGCCACTTGATTTGCCGCCGCTTCTGCTGCCTGCGGCAAAATGGGAACGTCGTCCGCTGTAATCCGGTGGTGCTCGTAATCTTCCGCGAGTGCTGCAGAAAATCTGCCGTCGTGATAGACCGTCGTTTTCGCATACTGATAGCCCTCGGCCGCCCATTGCCGGAAATGACGATTCTGTGTCAATTCCGGCAATTGAGCCGGCGCCAGACTCGGATCGCGAGTCAGCATTTCCGCAAGATCACTGACAGCCGGGAAATGCGAATTCGTCCCCAACCGCTCGTCCCAGAATGCATGCAGTTTGTGCGGTGTAGCTCCGGCATGTGGGCGGATTATCAGAAGATTCCCTCCCTGATCCGAATGCGCACCGTGTGGAAAGCGTACCTCATCGACCAGAGTCGCCACATGCAGGGGTTGATGCAGATCGCCTACGAGGTGAAACAACCAGCAGAGCCGTACGGCTTTGTTCTGTTCACGAGTAACTCCTTCGGCATGATCCGGATCATTCAGCAAATCATTTTGCAGAAGTCTCATGCACAGATCCAATTGCTCCAGAATGTTCGACCCGTTTGCCTCTTCACCTCGAAGGATCTCAGATGGTAGCGCCGCCAACGTCTGCCCGGACCGATACGGGAAATTTACGTAATGCCACGAGCCGCGATGAAACTTGTAAATGGGATGCGTTTCCATTTCCTGACGAGAAACGGTTCGCGGCGGTCGAACGTGATCCGGCCACGTCGCCGCGCGAATGAATATCCATTCAGCATCGCTCGCATCGGCATGACGATCCTTGAGCAGCAGTTGATCGTGGTGTGGATGCCTTCGAAGGATCGACACCACGGCGTCACGCTGACCGGCCGGCATGTGATTCCACGCGATCCGGGCGACGGTCAAATGCCCCGCATCATTCCACGCGCGTGCAGCAGGAGCTGTTACACCGGCAATAATGAGCATTACCAGCAAGCATTCTTTGCACGCGGGCGATCCGGATTTCATCCACATCACCAGTTGTTTGGCGGCTGTTTGAGCTTCACCAATCCATTGGGAAGTACTTCCCGTCGGGAAGAACTGGGGGCGAATCGCTTGTCGGTGTTGAACAGATCTCGGTCGTCATTGCGATCCACCGAGGGCGAGCTAAGCACGCTTAGATCGGCGTCGCCCATCTCACGCTGAAACTGGACAATCGAGACCGCAAACATCGCTCCTGCAGCGAGGGCCATCGCCGCTGCCGGGATCCAGCCGTTAAACTGGTCCCGACGACGAGGAACTTCCCCTAACATTGTCGCCAGACGGGGCCATAAACTCGGCCGACGGGCGACATGCATTTCCCCACCCACCATTCCAGTCGAAACCGACTGCAACGCATCCAGACTTTCCTGTAATTTCGATCGGCGACTCGCACAGTCCGGACACTCCGCAAGATGTCCCCGTAGAGCCTCAGACTCTGACGCATCGGCCAGATCGCGACCGATCCACAACGGGAGCAGTCGATTGGCTTGTCGACAGTTCATGATTTATGCCTTCCCAAAACTTCTGCCCGTGTCCTACTCACAATGACCTGACCTGGACTACTCAAAAAACCACGCGCCAGATCACGCCTCAGTCACATTTCTGGATGAATCTGCCAACGGGTTCGGCTTCGCATCGCGACGCTTCACCCAAATCTCATGGAACATATTGCGTGCTTCCGCCAGTCGCCAGCGAATCGTCGCCTCTTTGCGACCGAGCATCGTCGCAATCTCTGAAGTCGAGAAATTCTGCAAGTCTCGCAGTGTCATCACGATCCGGTAATTTTCCGGGATCTGCTCCAACACCGCCTCGACCTCCTGCTCCAGATCAAGTTGCTGACGAGGATCGGCGGTGGCGGGATCGAGCGGCTTTTCCGTACCTCGATCCGTAAACAATAACCACCAGCCCCGGCGCTTCCGACGCCGGATGTAATCCAGAGTCTGATTGACCCCAATTCGAAACAACCATGGACCAAAACGCCGGGAAGGATCGAATTGGTCGAGTCGCTCGTAAACCTTCAAAAACGTTTCCTGCGCCAAGTCCTCAGCAGTTTCCTGATTCTTCACAAACTGCATAATCACTCGAATCAAACGCCGTTCGTAGCGCATGACCAACTCGCCGAAGGCCTGCTTGCTGCCACGGCGCGCTTCTTCCACCAGCCGCGATTCGTTGATCGACCCGGCAAGGTCGTCGGACTCCGTCAATTCGATATCTGGTTGGTCCATTACATCGAGCATTGTACCACCTCAACAGCACTTACGTTGAGTGAGGCGACACCGTTGGAAAGGGAATTGGCTTTCGGCAATTTATACCACGATTGTAGCTGGCGAATCCGGGGAAGGAATCTCGATTGCTGGGGTTCGCTTCGCGGAATTATGAATGTTACGCGAAGTTCGTTCGCCGTAACCAATTCGGAATCTTGGAGGTGCGCTACCTGGCAACGCCGGATCATGGTACGATTGGGAGTCATCCTTGGTGACACTCATGTGGGTTGAGTGTCTCTGCGGACTCCTTAGGTTCGATGGCAGGAGGCCGTTTCCCGACGACGCATCAGGACGCACGACGCGGAACCAACAGCGTGTGGAAACAGCTTGCAAATCAGTGGGCACTCGTCACCGGAGCATCATCAGGGCTTGGGGAGGAGTTCGCGCGCCAACTTGCATCGCGCGGAATGCATCTGATTCTTGTTGCGCGTCGACTTGATCTGCTTGAAAAACTCGCCGCAGAACTCCACCTGAAACACGGAACTCGCTGCCACGTCATTCAGTCAGACCTTTCGGTACCGGACGAGCCTGACCGCGTTTTGCGGAATATCGCATCGCAGGGAATTGTGATTGAACTGCTCGTCAACAATGCGGGATTCGGAATCGTTGGAGAAATTGAAAATGCTGATATCGACCAAATCCTGATGATGATTCGACTGAACGTTGCCGCGTTGACCGAGCTGACGTATCGAATCCTGCCTGGAATGCTGGAACGAGGTCGCGGGGCGATCCTGAATGTTTCATCACTGTCCGCATTTCAGCCCGTTGCGTTCATGGGTGCTTATGCTGCCAGTAAGGCATTCGTCCTTCATTTGAGTGAAGCCCTGCACTGCGAATTGAAGGATCGTGGCATTACAGTGACTGCCGTGTGTGCAGGGGTCACTCGAACTCACTTTTTCGACACGGCCGGGGCGCCCGGATGGCTACAAAAGCATGCCTCTCATTCCGTGGAATTCGTCGTCAAGCGAGCACTCAAGGCTCTGGTTCGACGCCAGCAATATACTGTGCCCGGCTGGCGAAACTATCTTTTGACACTCCTCGTCCGAATCGGGTCTCGTGCTCGTGTCGTGAAAGAGTCCACCCGTTTTTTCCGACCGCGATCCAAGAAAGCACCCGTGCCACAAGATGGATCTAAAGGACTACAGTAGCAATCCCGTTCCCGTGAAACCAAGTGTCCACCAACTGACACATTTTTGTCGTGAATTGCCATAACAAACGACGGGAAATTCACTTAAACATATCGGCACACGCTTCGCTTCATATCGCGCAGTCCCTGACTTCATTCGTAACATGCATGCGATGTAGCCGAATCCCGCAGCATCATTGCGGGAGCGGGGGACCCAAACAAGGCGATCCTGAAAAGTCGCCTTTGGGGCGCAGATGCGAACCCGCTTGAACTCCAACTCTGTTCTAGTTTTCGTTGTCTGGAACGGAGTTGGAGTCAGACATTTCGCATCGGGGCACATTCAAGCCCTAGCCCGTCAGCTAACCTCGCAGGCCGAGTCGAAATGCGTGATTTCGGTTCAGTTTTGAATGGGCATCCTCTACGAAAAGGATCGAGCTTCGCTCTCCCTAATTCTGGCCTGAGTGTGCTTTCATAATGCCGGCCCGCTGTCAAAGACAGCAATGACGGACGACAGCGGGATTTCGTGCGCCCTTCGATGAAAGACGGGCTTATTTCCCATCGCAGAGGAAGCCTCCGCAGGAGAGCGCCGTTGCGCTCGCAGGAGGTTTGGATCGTGGTACTTGTTTTGGCCGTCGCGGCGAAAATCATCGTCGAGACGTTCGGTTTGATCGCATCGGTCGTCGAAGTCGCTTTCAGTTCCGGCAATGGGCTCGCCTTCATCATCCTGGTGGCGATCGCATTGCTGCTGTTGTCGATGTGTGTGCGTTACATTCCACATAACCGTGTCGGGGTCGTGGAAAAGCTGTGGTCGAGTCAGGGCTCGCTTTCCGAAGGACAAATCATTTCGCTTGCCGGTGAAGCCGGCTACCAGGCGAAACTGCTGCGCGGTGGACTGCATTTTGGTTACTGGCGATGGCAGTACCGAATCCACAAAACGCGTCTGGTCACGATTCCCCAGGGAGAAATCGGCTACGTCTATGCTCGAGACGGAGAACCACTTTCTCCCAGCCAAACGCTGGGGCGAGTCGTCGCCTGCAATAACTGCCAGGACGCCGTGGCATTTCTGACACCAGCCAACAATGGTTCACGTGGTCAACGTGGTCGCCAGCGTGCCATCCTGCGCGAAGGCGTTTACGCCATCAATCCAGCGCTGTTTGTGGTCATCACACTCAGTAAGGTCTATGCGCTGGCTCAAGTGCAGGAACCGCACGAACGAAAGGCAGTCAGCCAGTGGCAGGACGAGTTGCAATCGGTCAACGGATTCCAACCGGTCATTATCAGTCGACGAAGCGCATTGCCGGAATCCGCGCCGGCCGAAGGAACCGCTGCCGATGACACGATTGGAATCGTGACGATTCACGACGGCGCGTCCCTGGCTGCCGGCGAATTGATCGCTCCACCTGTTGGAAACGATGGCAAACCCGACCACGACCACAATAACTTCCAAGATCCCGAAGCCTTTCTGGCAGCCGGGGGCCGACGCGGACGACAGTATCAAACGCTGACGGACGGAACTTACTTCATCAATCGCTGGTTCGCGAGCGTGGAGACGAATCCGAAGACCGTCGTTCCAATTGGCTACGTTGGCGTGGTCGTCAGTTACTACGGACGGACTGGCAGTGACCTTTCCGGTGCGGCATTCCGTCACGGCGAACGCGTTGCCGAAGGTGAGCGTGGCGTCTGGGAACGACCGCTGGGACCAGGCAAGTACGCGTTCAACACCTATGCCGGGAAAATCGTGCTGGTCCCGACGACGAACTTTGTGCTCCATTGGATCACGGGGCGGATGGAGACTCATCGTTACGACGAGAACCTGCGGTCAATCGACCTTGTGACGCGCGACGCCTATGAACCATCCTTGCCGCTGTCGGTCGTCGTTCACATTGACTACCAGCGCGCTCCGAGCGTCATTCAGCGATTCGGCGACGTCAAGAAGCTGATCACGCAAACTCTCGATCCGTTGCTGTCGGCATATTTCCGTGACATCGCCCATCGCAAGACAATGCTTCAATTGCTGCACGATCGCGATGTGATTCAGCGAGAAGCGCTGGCCGAACTGCGCCGCCGGTTCCACGAATTCGACATTGAATGTGTGGACGTCTTGATCGGCAAGCCGGACACGGCCGAAGCCGACGGCAAGATTGAATCGCTGCTGGAACAGCTTCGGATGCGGCAACTTTCGATCGAGCAATTGGAAACCTATGAACGTCAACGCGAAGCAAATGACAAGCTGCGGACACTTAATGAAGCCAAGGCTCAAGCAGAGATGCAGACGCAATTGACCAACGCCAGGCTGCAGGTGCAAATCGCCGAAAGCAAGGGCGATTCTGAACTCGCGTTGGCTCGACGTCAAAACGATCGAACGATCATGCAGGCTCAAACGGAACTGACCAACACTCGGCTGAAGGTCCAAATGGCGGAATGCGAAGGTGACGCCGAACTCGCGAGAGCACGACGGCATGCCGAGCAGGTGCGCATTCTGGCCGAAGCCGAAAGTCAGAAGACGCGGTTGACGGGCCGAGGAGAAGCCCAGCGCATCTTGCAGCAGGGGATGGCGGAAGCCAGTGTGCTGCAACGCAAGATCACGTCGTATGGCGATCCGCGACTGTTCGCGCTGACATTAGCATCAGGGGAATTGGCTCATGCGACGCAACCACTTGTCCCCGAACGGCTCTTTACAACTTCCAGTGGTTCGGCGGAAAATGGAGGCGCTGGCCACGGGCTCGTCGGCACGCTGTTGAATTTGCTTGTTGCAGAACGATCAGGATTCTCTTTGACACCAGGAGTCGATCAACCGGAGATGAAGGACATTGTTGAACAACTAACGCGAGATTCTCTGAATTTGCTTCGAGAGTCCATGAAAAATGGGGAAGTCGTGACGAGTGACGAGTGACGAGGAATTCCATACTTCTGGACTCGTAACTCGTCACTTTCATTTCGTGACTTTTTCCTCGGCCATCAACGTCTGCAGATGGCAGGCCACCGACTCGGCCAGCTTTTGAACGTTGTAGCCACCTTCCAGACAGCTCACGAGACGTCCCTGACAATGCGATTCAGCGACTTGGCAAACCATTTTTGTCAGTGTTTCAAAGTCTTCTGTTTGCAAACCAAGTGACCCGATCGGATCGGCCGCATGGGCATCGAAGCCGGCACTGATCAGGACCAATTGTGGTTTGCATTTCGATGCGGCGTCGGTGAGCAGTGATTCGAACTGTGCCAGATAGTCTTTTCGCGAAGTACCAAATGAAACGGGCAAGTTGAATTTTGTCGCCAGTCCCTTGCCCGTTCCCGTCTCGTCCTTCTTACCGGTCCCGGGATAGAACGGCGAACGATGCACGGACAGGAACCAGACGTCGTCCCGCTCGTAGAAAGCATCCTGCGTTCCGTTGCCGTGGTGGACGTCCCAGTCAATGACCAGCACGCGTTCCAGTTTGTGACGTTTGACGGCATGGTCGGCCGCCAGAGCAATGTTATTGAACAGGCAAAACCCCATCGCATCATGAGCCAACGCATGATGACCGGGCGGCCTGACCAGACAAAGGGCCGTCTTTGCCGGCCCCTTCATCACGACATCCACCGCTGCCAAGCCTGTGCCCGCGGCTCGGCAGGCCACTTCATACGATTTGGGGGACAGGAACGTATCCTGCTCGATCCACCCTCCGCCAGCCTTGGCATATTCGGCCACGCGGTTGATATACATCACACCATGAATGCCGGCGATTTCATCTGTCGTCGCGACTCGAGTCGGAGCGGCCGTACACTTGGCTGCTAATCCCGTCCGAGTCAATTCTGCGGTGATCGCCTTCAGACGCTCCGGGCGCTCGACATGTGTGCCCGTTTCGTGATCGAGGAAATGGTCATCCGTGTACAGGAACGTCATGCGATATTCCCAAGTAGAGAAGTGGACTTCAACGGTCTCGCTGCTCTACAGAATACTCAAAATCGCATGAATCGAGGATGGTCAAGCAGACGACATTCTACTTGGCGAATTCAACAACGCGAGTTTCCCGCAACACCGTGACTTTGACCTCGCCGGGATATGTCAGTGATTGTTCGATGGCAGTGGCCAAATCACGACACAGGCGGGCCGCTTCACGATCACTGACATTCTGCGGATTCACGATCACGCGGATCTCGCGTCCGGCTTGAACGGCAAACGCTTGCTCGACGCCTGGGAAACCACAGGCAAGTGACTCCAGTTCTTCCAGGCGGCGAACGTATTTTTCCAGCGTTTCGCGTCGAGCCCCCGGCCGCGATGCCGAGCAGGCGTCTGCGGCAGCCACCAGAACGGTGTAGATGTAATCGGGTCGAATGTCGTCATGATGACCGAGTGCCGCATGAACAACTTCACCCTTTTCTCCATATCGCTTCAACAACTCGGCGCCGACAGCCGGATGGCCCCCTTCCATTTCGTGATCCGCGGCCTTACCGATGTCGTGCAGAAACCCGCAGCGGCGACCGAGGTTGCCATTCAGGCCCAGTTGTTCAGCCATCAAACCTGTCAGATGTGACACTTCAATCGAATGCCGAAGCACGTTTTGGCTGTAGCTGGTACGGAAGTGCAAGCGCCCCATCAAATCGAGCACTTTTTCGTGCAGATGGGGAACTCCAGCTTCCTGAGCCGCTTCATTCCCCTGCCGACGGATAAAAGCTTCCATTTCCTTCTGAGTTTCCAGCACAATTTCGTCGATGCGAGTGGGATGGATGCGTCCGTCCTGAATCAGCTTAACGAGAGCCTGTTTGGCCGTTTCGCGCCGCACGCTGTCGAAAGCCGAGACGACGACGACACCAGGAGTATCGTCGACAATTACATCGACGCCCGTCGCCTTCTCGAAGGCGCGAATGTTACGCCCTTCCCGCCCGATAATTCGACCCTTCATCTCATCGCTGGGAATATCAATTGTCGAGACAGTCGATTCGGAAGTGTGAGCCGACGCATATCGCTGGATCGCCATCCCGATGATTTCGCGAGCCACGCGTTCGGATTGCTGCTTTACCTCCGCCTCATGCTTCAGGATCAGGGCACCGGTTTCATTCTTCAGTTCGCGTTCCAACTGGGTCAGCAACATGTCGGTGGCGGCCTTCTGATCCAGGCCGCTGATCTTGTACAACTGTTCCTGCTCCTGCTTCAAAATCCTGTCGAGTTCCTTTTCCTTGGCCTCAATCGTCTTGTTCCGTTCCACGAGCTTGTGCTGCGTCGTTTCGAGCATTCGCTCTTTCTTTGCAATGTCGTCGATTTGCTCTTTGATGCCGGATTCTCTCTTATCGAGCTGGCGTTCCTGATTGCGCAACTCGTCCCGGGCTGCATTCAGCTCCTTGTCAAGGACTTCGCGGCGGCGCAGTCCTTCTTCCTTGGCAACAAGCTCTGCCGATTTCGCAACATTTTCCGCTTCGCGTTTCGCCTGTTCGACAATCTCGTCGCGAGTTTTATAGGCTCCGCCACGGACCAACCGCTCGACGAAGAAGCCGATGGTCCCTCCGAACAACAACGCAATTGCGACGGGAAGATACTGCACGTTGGTTACACGCCTCTCAATTTGTCCGGAGGCGCCGACGATCCGCTGCGCCAGGGCGCGCGGTGAGAGCTTCGTCTACGACGATTCGAGTTCGCGATCTCAACCGCGAACCGAAAGGAGCGAACGGATTGTCGAATCGAGAGGTTTAGCTGCGAATTGAACGACGCGACGGAATGGAAACCATCGCAGGATTAAGTGGCCAGATCGAACAACCGGGCCTGCCTGCCGACTGGTCCCACGGTGGACCAATCGCAAGCCACTGCGCGGCGCTTTCCAGCCGAGAGAAACAGCACGAACCGATCCAAAGACGAAACAACAGTTCCCGCTCCGCAGGCAACGCCTGTGCAAGTCCCGCCGCGCATCTCAGATTCCAACAACCTCGCTGAAACAGCCAAGTTGCCAGAGCAATCAGTTCGCCGAGGAAAGAAAACATCCTGGCACCTTCACGCAACCTACCAACACAAAACAACAAGTCAGGGGATCCGACACGAATGAACTGACAGATCACCTTCAAAAAACGTTCGACTCCAAGTCGTACACGACTCGGCGATCTCCGGGATACTTTTCGCAAAAAAAATGCCCCAAAGAAACGGCGGCATCGTAACACGTTATGGCGAACGTGCAACTCAACGAAGGCTGGTTGCTTAAAATACCGTCAATTGGGATCCAGAACCGATCCGATCCCCGATTAAACGCATTAGGCCCGCTTTAAGGACAAGATCGACGTTGCGGCGGCAAGCGATTCGCGAACCAGCGGCCCCATCTTGGGATGCGATGGCTGCAAATCGACCGTTAGTCCCCCGGTTTCCAAGGTTTCCGTTGCGGTCGGGCCAATTGATGCGATGACGCATCGATTGGCTGCAGCCAACCATTGTTCGCCACAACCAGTTTCGTCGGCAACCTGCAAGGCGTTGTGGAACTGCTGTGCGCTTGTGAAAAGAATCAAATCGAAGTCTCCCGCGATTGTCTGCTGTACCGCCCGGCGAAGCGGTGCCACATCTTCGGGCAGCGCCCAGCGATAAACTGGGACTGGCAACACCGAGGCGCCTCGCAGTTTCAGTTCCGAGTAGAAGTCCGGATTAGGCTTCCCATACTCCTGAACCGCAACGCGTTGGCCCCGTAAGGGGACGCCATCGATTAAGGTTGCCATCAGCTCGCGCCAGGTATTGGGCTCTGGAGCCCGATGGTCGATACGTAGCCCCCATTCCCGTAACACGGCGGTCGGCTTCGGCCCTCGAACGACAATCACACAGCGGTCAAGTGCCGCCAGCAGCGTTTCGCGGGGCCAACGAGTACAAAGCACATCCATCAATGCGGTTGCGCCAACGCCCGTTAGAAAGACGACGACCTGGATTTGCCCTGCCAGCAGATCTGCGGCGAAAGCAAGCGCATCGCGGTTTTCTTCCAGCGGAACTTCCCGCATTGAGGGGGCGATTGTAGGCACAGCGCCGTGTCTCTCGATGAGTGATCGCATCTCCGCTGCGCGACGGCTTTCCAGACTCAGCACACGCAATAATTTGTTGCTGGACGGAGTGTTGGATCCGCTCATTTTGACGTTCTCTGAGTGCTCTTCGACACGACAACCCACAGGAAGGCTATCGCGAAAAGCAGAGAGCGGAAAGATCCCGCAGGAAATACGATACGGAAAACGGCAGTCAAAGAAAGAGTAGTCGACTGGAAGCATAGGCGCTCGCCCGGTGACGGCCATCGGACCGTCTCCGGCTACACCTCCAGCCGAACTACCCTTGGTGGAATCGACCGCTCGGTAATTTTTGAGAGCGATTGCATCCGTGCGGCGGTCAAGTCGAAGTCATTTCGACGCCAGAGCGACATCGCAACCATCGTGCCGACCGAGCCTTGAAACTGATGGCTTGCGAAAACAGCCTTGTTTTCCGCACGGTTCCCTTTGGTAAAGTTTATATTTGCGGCGACCGACTCAGCGGTATCGCTTGGGTTTTGAGCAACCTTGATTAGAAACCGTTCGACTGCGGAATCGTCGGAGCCTTGTTACACTTCGTGGGTCACACAATCGTCGACACGACCAGCGGTAAGATTTCTTCGAACTTGAAATGCTCCCCGACGCTCCATCAATGTCTGCACTTATCAGTTCTTCGCGGGAATTAATTCTGCTTGGGACGGGAACCAGCCATGGGGTCCCCATCATCGGATGCCACTGCCCGGTTTGCTCGTCAACCAATCCCCGCAATAACCGGACTCGCACCGGCGTGGCAGTTCGGACGCCCGAAGGAGTTTTCCTGATCGACACGTCACCAGAGCTTCGCATTCAACTCCTGCGTGAACGGATTGATGTGGCTCACGCTGTGGTTTATACACACAGCCATGCCGATCACCTGTTTGGACTCGATGATCTGCGACTGTTCGGATATCGCCTGAAAGCTCCCGTCCCGCTGTACTGCGAAGAGATCGTCGAGAACCAGATTCGCGCCTCGTATTCCTACGCATTCGCTCCTCCCGATCCCGATCTGCACCATGGAGCGATCCCGCAGCTTGAATTCCGGCGCATCGGCCTGGCTCCCTTCGAACTACTGGGAATCAAAGTCCAACCCATTCGTTTGATGCATGGCAAACTGCCCGTATTGGGCTTTCGCGTTGGTAACGTCGCGTTTTGTACGGACGTCAGCTTCATCCCGGACGAAAGCTGGCCGCTACTGGAAGACCTGGATGTTCTGATCATCGACGCCTTGCGAGACGAACCCCATGCCACTCATTTCGGAATCCCACAAGCTCTGGCCGCGATTGAACGCGTCAAACCGAAACGAGCGTATCTAACCCATGTCTCGCACTATCTTGAATACACCGAAACCAACGCCCGTTTACCCGTAGGAGTCGAACTATCCTACGACGGCTTGCGGATACCCTATTGAGTCAACTCATCTCCTATCCACTACCCGCTATCCCCAATCCACTTCTCTCCATGGCCGACCACGAAACAGCAATGTGTGCCTACGTGCAGCTAGCCGCGATTTCGGACCAGAAGCACCAGGCTTTAGAGCGGGACCGCTTCTATCTGTTGGCGGCAGCCGCAGCGTGTCGTGCCGGTTGGCTGGACGTGGCTGAACGGTGTCGCGAGAAGCTAATGGCCGCGAATCCGGCCCACCAGATTCATCGCCATGCATCCATGGCAGATGCATTGCGCGACGCCGACTTTCAGCGAATCGTTGCCAAATGGGAACGGCGTTGCCCCTTCGAGCAGGCCGAACATTTGCTGCTGCAACTGGGGCTTTCCGTGGAGGGAGATCACCCGGAAATTCCGTGTGGAGAGCGGATGATGCAGTTGCTGGCGGATGGCTAGATAAATCCCTGCGGATCGAATTTGCCGCCAAGGACATTTTGAGAGGGAATCTCCAGCCACCTATCCAGCAGCGTCGCATACACTGATCGGAAATCGATGTTGAATTTCAGGTCGCCATCCGTCAGGTCTGTCAAACTGGGATGCTGGCCGTGGAAACCAGATTTGCCGGTTGGTGTCAGTGCAAACAACATCGACGCCGCGCCATGATCTGTTCCCAGGCTGCCGTTTTCGGCCACGCGGCGGCCAAACTCAGAAAACGTTGCCAGGCAAACTCGATCGGATAACTTGTGCTCGACCAGATCCTGTTCAAATGCGCGAATCGCGCCGGAGAGCTCCGCCATCAAGGCAGCATGACCGGGCTGCTGTTGCGAGTGAGTATCGAAGCCGTCGAGCGATACAAAGAAGATCCGAGTGGGAAGATCGGCCGTCAGCATTTGAGCGATCAGCTTCAGCCGATTGGCCAACCCTGTGCTCGGGTAACTAACCGTAGTGCGATACGCCGATGATAAGCTCTTCAACCGGTCCGCGCTGGTCAGTGCCGTCGTCGTGGCGCGCCGGAGGAAGTCGAGTTCGCCAATTGCTGAATCCGGGCTTCCTGCCAGGCGCTTTTGCGCGGTGCGAGTCAGATCCCGATTTATGGAAGACCCATGCCCGTCAATTAACTGAAAATCCTCCAGGCGTCGCAAAGTGGGAACGTTGATACGGGTACTGGTGAACGCGAGCGGCAGCTTGTCCGTTCCAATCGTCAGCCCTTCAGCAAGTTCGGACCGCTTTTCAAATTGCCATTCCAGCCCCCGACCCAGCCAACCATCGCGCGGCGTTTCATTTTCCGGTTGGGCCGATTGCCAGATATCCATCGACCGAAAGTGCGATCGATCGGGATTCGGATAGCCAACCCCCTGGATGATGGCCAGCTTTCCTTCGTCATAAAGATCTCGAATTCCTGTCAGATTGGGATGTAGCCCGAATTCGCCGTTCAATTTCAGAACTTGCGGCTTTGGAATACCGATCCCCGGGCGCGCCTTTTCATAAGCCGGATCGCCGTAAGGCACGACCGTATTCAGACCATCGTTGCCTCCCGCCAACTGGATCACCACCAGGACGCGCTTGTCATAGGAGATTGCGCCCGGAGATTCCGCCGCTTGAACGAGGAATCGTGGCGGCAATGCCCCCAACGAGATTCCACCGGCCATTCCCAGGAGCTTCAGAAATTCACGTCGAGATGATGAAGGAAGCATGATTCGCTCTTTCTGATCAATACAATTGGTATTCCGGCAGCGACATCATCAGTTGCAGAACGGAACGCAACTTCATCGTCGCATCCCCCTCCGACTGTTGATGGTGAGTCAGGATTTCGCTGTGCAACGCCGGGGCGACGTCTCCTTCCAGCAGTAATCGCTCCAATCGAGTCACCACAGACTCACTTGTCCCCTCCGCTCCATCCACGATCCCCTTCAGCAATGTGCAGATCTGTTCACCCGACGCGATTTCCGTAGCGAAGTTGGTCCGCAGTAGAAGGGTTGACGAGTTGATCCACAATCGGCCCCCTTCCCAGCCTTTTACGGACGGCGGTTCAAAGATGTCCTGCCCTAGATCCGCCAGACGCTTCACAATGAGTGGCCACCTGACAGTCGCGGCCAGAGACCTTAACGATCCAACCACCAGGTCCGACGGCGACTTGATCAGTGATTTTCGGAAGACAGCGTCAAAAAACAACTGGGACTGCAGCAGTTCACGAAGTACCGGAGTCATGGCATAGTCGCATTGCTGAATCCGCAGCCCCACTACCGAAATCATCGCCGCAGATGGTTCAGGACAAACTAAGGTTTTAAGCAGTTTGGTCGCAAGGAATCGAGAGCAGGCGGGTTGAGCCAGACAGAGATCAACAATGGACGCCCCGTCGTAATTCCCCGTTTTGCCAAACACCGTCTTCGCAGAATCATCGTGCTGCAGTTGATTGAACCAGAACGCCCCTTCGCGCACATGCCAGCCACTGAAGGCGCGGGCCGCTTCCTGGATATCCCTTTCCGTATAGTTCCCCACTCCCAGGGCAAACAGTTCCATGATCTCGCGAGCAAAGTTTTCGTTGGGATGCCGCTTTCTATTGGCGTTGCCGTCGAGCCAGACCAGCATGGCCGTATCGCGTGCCATCCCATGCAACAGACGCTTGAAATCGCCAAGCCCCTCGGCACGAATCAAATCATTTTGTGCCAGCATCTGGGGAACGGACGCCACCTTGTCGTTTGAAGTGGCAAAATGGTTGTGCCAGAACAAAGCCACTTTCTCGGCCAGTGGGTTTGCTGAAGACCACATCCGGTACAGCCACCAAATCTTGAGATCCGCGATTTCGCCTGTGGCCAACGCTGTTTTTCGAAGAACAGTTTCGGACTGCTGGAATTCCGCCGATTCCGGCTGCGGCGCCAGCAACCGATCCACAGTCGCTGGCAAACCGTCTGCGACCGCGCGATCGAGTTCGATGGGTGAAAATCCGAACTGCGCACGGGCCAGCAGATGAGCCGCTTCACGCGCTGTC
>Ga0206824_10079_pt1 | contig 32799 bp, 27 predicted proteins | sample Alteio_BWOrgCont_82_FD_152874 | JGI IMG/M metagenome (GOLD analysis project Ga0206824, IMG submission 152874) | Enriched cells from forest soil in Barre Woods Harvard Forest LTER site, Petersham, Massachusetts, United States -... | ecosystem: Environmental > Terrestrial > Soil > Temperate forest >...
CGTAAAATTATAAAAATATGTTTAAAAAATTCTTTATCAACAAATTATTAAACTGCTGTTTCAACGCTTGTATTTAGCGTAATTTTAGCTCTTAATTTTTAAGCATGAACAAAGCAGATGTATTGTTAGGCCTACAATGGGGCGATGAAGGTAAAGGTAAAGTGGTTGATGTACTAACCCCATCATACGACATGATATGCCGTTTTCAGGGTGGTCCAAATGCAGGTCACACCTTAGAGTTTAATGGAATTAAACACGTGCTAAACACAATTCCTAGTGGTATTTTTCATAAACACTGTACAAATGTTATTGGTAATGGGGTGGTTATAGACCCTGTTATTTTAAAAAGAGAGATTGATGCGCTTATTAAAATGGGCGTTGATATAAAAAAACAATTATTGGTTAGTAAACGCGCGCATCTTATTCTGCCTACACATCGTTTATTAGATGCGGCTTCTGAAGCATCAAAAGGCAAAGAAAAAATTGGTTCTACCTTAAAAGGCATTGGTCCAACTTATATGGATAAAACAGGTCGAAACGGTTTACGTGTAGGCGATATTTTGTCGACCAACTTTAAAGAAAAATACAATTCATTAGTAGAAAAGCATAAACAACTTTTAGCCTTTCATAATTTCGAATATAATTTAGGTGAATTAGAACCCGCTTGGTTTCAGGCTATAGATGAGCTTAAACAACTTACCCTTATTGATAGTGAATATTATATAAACCAAGCTTTAAAAGCCGGTAAAAAAGTACTGGCGGAAGGCGCTCAGGGCTCTATGCTTGATATAGATTTTGGCACCTACCCTTTTGTTACTTCTTCAAATACTATGACTGCCGGATGTTGTACGGGTTTAGGTATATCTCCCCGCTCGGTTGGTAATGTAATTGGCATTTTCAAGGCTTATTGTACTCGCGTTGGTAGTGGTCCTTTTCCTACTGAGTTGAACGATGAAACCGGCGAAACCATGCGTAAAATTGGTAACGAGTATGGCTCTACTACAGGGCGTGCTCGTCGTTGTGGCTGGTTAGATTTACCGGCTCTTAAATATGCTATTATGATTAATGGTGTTTCTGAACTAACTATGATGAAAGCTGATGTGATGGATGATTTTGATACTATTAAAGTTTGTACCCACTATTTAATAAATGGCGAGAAAACCGAAATGCTTCCATTTGATGTTATTAATGCCGATATAACTCCTGTTTATAAAGAAATGAAAGGCTGGAAACAAAATATCACAGCAGCTACTAATTTACCTGAAGAATTACTTAGCTATATTTCTTTTATTGAAGAAAATACAGGGGTACCAATTAGTATAGTATCAGTTGGGCCTGATAGAAAGCAAACTATTGTGCTTAAAAAGCAAGTAGCTTAGTTTTAATCCATCAACATAAAGCCGGGAATTATACCAGTGGTATAAGTTCCTATGTAATTAGCGTTTGATTGATAACGATATAATTTACCATTTGAATTGTAATCAACAGCATCGCTCACATAAATAGTCTCGTCAGCAGGGTCTATACATAAACCATAAAATGTATGTGTGCTTTGTGCTATAATTCCCGTAGTAGGACAAACAGCTGCATTAATATCCATTTTATAAACATCGTTCATTAAATAATATAAAGTAGTTCCATCCCCGTTTATACACAAACGACTAATAGAATTTTGTGTGGTCTGTAAAGAAATAGTCGCCTCTATTGTATCAGCAATAGGGTTTATTCTTATCAATCTAGCAGATACATTATTTGCCGCACTAGCATTACAGCTTACCCATAATTTTTCATTAGCATCTTTTACTATGCAAGCATTTGTAGATCCTACATAAATACTGTCTAATCCATCATTTAAGGCATCTAAAACATACACATATTTTTTATTTTGATTAGTAACATAAACCTTTCCGTACGATTGTACCATTTGTTCTGTCCAGCCATCTAAACGAATAGATTTACTTATTGTATTGGTTGCAATGTCAAGCACCTGTATATAATTTGTTTGGTTAGCATTAGTTGGCAACACTAAATTACTTACATAAGCCTTATTATTACTTACTACCAGTATATATCTTGGCGATATAAAACCACTTATGGTAGCAAGTCTAACAAAGTTTTTATCGCTCACAATCACTTTACCTGAGTTATTTACTACAAAATAATACTTGTCATTAAATTCTGTAACAGACTGCAACACATCTCCTAAACTTTGATTTGAATTAGCTGCCGCATAAGCATTTATAACAGTCGAATTATTTGTTGGGTCATAAACAGAAACTGCAGCGTTATTATAACCAAAGCCACCTTCATCGCAAATTACCAACCGTTTTCCTCCATTTACACTTCCTTGCGGAAGCGAGGGTGGTGTATCTTTTCTACAAGAAACCATTATTGTTCCTATTATCGCAAAAAGAAAATATATTTTAACTCGAGTTATCATTATTTAGCTACACTAATTTTTTTTGTGATACAACTAGAATTATCTCTTAACTGAAGAAAGTAAAACCCATTATCAAGTGCTGACACATCCATATTTAGTATACTCCCGTTAGATAAGAAATCTTTTTTCAGCACAATTTTTCCATTTACATCCGTTATAGAAACGGATGCGTTATCAGTAAAGGTTTTATTTAAACGTACATGTAAATTACTGTTGGCCGGATTTGGATATACAGATATAAAAGAGTTATCATTTATTTCTTTTATAGCATTGCCGGTTTGTTGATTGATAACACCAACTGCATCTAAATCAAACCCGCAAGAGGCGTAAGGAGTTGGCCAAGGGTCGTTAACTTTATTATTATTTTTATCATGAGTTGCATAAGTTGCATTTATACTGCCAACTACATCCACAATTTTTACGTGTGTAATGTGGTTGATATCTAAGCCACTAATGCCTTGCATCTCACTCAAGTCAAATGGGGTACCATATTGTACTATATATTTCCCTGCCAGGTTATTTACTTTGGTTGCATCACTATCGGCAAAAGGTCCTGTTTGTGAGGTGTCTTGTGTATTTGATGTTGCCGGAAAACGAAAAAAGTTAATTCCATCGCTGCTCACCTCTACAAAACCAAACTCTAAATAATTTCCGTCAAATGAATTTTCAAACACTGCAAAATCATAACCTGACCCGTCATACAAATCGTTTTGAAAAGTACATATAGCATATCCTCCATCACCTAAACTAACCACATTTCCATCGGCAATGTTCATCCCACTACTGCTATCTCCCACGGTTGCATAACCCGACGATGTATTAGATATATCCTGTAAACCTCTCGTTATTTTACATGCACTTGCCCAAGCAACAAAAGTACTGCTATCTTTATATATAGCGGTGCTACCAGCCTGCCCCTCTGACGGAGCAAACTGGGCAACAGCTAAATGAGATACAAAACAAATAACAAATAAAAACCGCATTATTGTTTAATTAATTTTTTGGTTAGCAAGTTACTTCCTGCATTAAGTGTTATATAATAAACCCCTGCAGGTAATGTTGATACATCTATTTTGAATTTATTTAATCCCACAAATGTTTGAGCCCTTTGGCTAACCAATTCATTTCCTAATAAGTCAATTAACTTCATATTTACCGGAACCGAAGTCGTTGTATTGTAAACAATTTCAGTTTCAGTAACTGCAGGATTAGGATAAATTTGTAAATTATTTTCTAAAAGGTTGTTTTTAATGCCGGCAATATCGGTAGTATCCCTAAAAGTGCTAAGCGTAACATTATCTATGCAGAAAAAAGCGGGGGTGTTCATTCCATAAGTGCCATTTTGTGATGAGCTAAGAGAAAATGAAAGGCTATCCACATTTTGCAAAGAAGAAAAACCTACCCAAATCCAGTTTTTCAAAATATAATTTTGTGTAGTATCTGCATAACGAAAATCTGCCAAATAAACTTCGCCGCTATCATTAGCCAAAACCCCACCAAAATATTTTTTTACAGTAAGTTTAAACCAATCTTTATTATGTGCTGTAAAAGCATGTTCATATGCGTCTCCGTTTTTCATGCTTTTATATGCATAAGTACTATTACATATATACAGGCCGGTTACAGTTTTTCCAATTAAACTATCCGTCATTCGCATAATAAGGCTTCCCGATGTTGTTCCAACCGCATATTTATTCGAATTATTGTACCCTTTATAGGCAGCGCAACCATATAAATTAGGATAAGCATTAGTAGAATCATTTACCGAGCTGGCTGCCCATCCACCCGACCAATAACCACCATACGATGTATCCCATTGCGAAGGAAAATAAGCATTACCACTTGTAAAACCTCCACCACCTGTAGAATCGTTATATACTTTGTTGTGATTGCTTGTTAAAACTACATTTTCAAAATCACTGATTTGTGTAGTGGTTGTTACTTGCGCCGTTGTTGTGGTTAAAATACCTGCAAACAGGGCAATTGATAGTAATTGTTTTTTCATGTTTTTATTTTTATGTGCGATTATTTTTTATTGGTTTATAATATTGAATAATTAATCCTGCTTTGTAATTTCTTAATGGCATACCGTACTGGGTTATGCTTTGGTAGTTTTCATTCAATAGATTATTTACTTCAACAAAAATATTTACTAAAAAAGTTTTACAAGTAAAAGTACGTGCTGCTCTAATATCAAATAAATTATAGGGTGTTAAATAGTTATAATTATCACTGCTTAAATAACGGTAACCTGTGTATGTATAAGCGGCACGCAACATCCAGTTTTTATATTCGGCCATAAAAATAGCAGAGCCCGAATACATGGGCACATACATCATTTGCGTGTATTGGTTATTGTTAACAGGCAATGAAGTTGATAAAATATAATTTGTAAGCACATTAAGCGATGTTTTAAATTTATTGTTCTTATATACCACTTCTGTATTTGTTTCTACTCCCCTGCTCCACACATGCAAAATATTTATCGGACTCCAATTTCCATCCTTTCCAGGCACCCACATAATCCAATTATGTATATCCCTACTAAAAATGGTACCTGTAACATTTATCGATACATTTTTTCCTTGCCGTTTTATCAATAATGACGTTTCTTCGCTATGCCCCTGCTCAGGTTTTAGGTTTGGGTTTCCGCCGGGGTTCCAATATAAATCATTTAAAGTGGGATAACGAAAAACGGTGCCTGCATTTGCTTTCCAAGCAAGCCATTTAAAAATGTTTAGCGTTGTAGTTGCGCCTTCTGTTGGTATAAATACAGATGAGTTAAATAACTCTTGTCTGGCATATATATTGGCAACAAAAAAATCGCGTTTACTATTCCAGCTTATATTTTCAAATAAAGCATCGCGCAATAATTGTTTTTGTGTTACATAGTTTGGCGAATTTGCTAATGATAGCATATTGCTTGTACCCCCGCTTATTACAAAACCCTTACCAATTTTATGTTGCAAATCCACATCTAAAGCAAACGTTTTAAAAGTACTATTACTGTATATTGCATCAGTTATATTATTATAAATAAGTGCTTCGTTAAAAAAAGCAAGTTTTGTAGTAAACGTGTTTTTTCTCTGGTTAACCTTCCAGTCCAACATAGTTCTAAACGTTTTATCTGTTTGCTTAGCATCTTGCGGCAAAGCACTTATGGTATAAGGCATTTGCCTATCTACATTTTGTAACCAAATATGTAAACCTAATTGCTGATTAGCCTTTATGTTGTATAAAAAATCCTGTAACAGAGCCAACTGATTTGTTTGCGCATGTTGCTGTGTTTGTTTTACCAAAGAGGTATCTGTGTTTTTATAATATTGGTACTTGTTCTGAGAAAAATCTCCCAGCAACTTAGTACTAGAAAATAATTTCCCTGTCGAAAAATTTACCGAAGCCCATTGCACACTATTTTGCAAAGACGAGTATGATGTAGATGCTTGAACCATTAACCCCATAATTTGCTGCGGATTACTTTGCAAATTTAAAACTCCTGCCATAGCTCCACTTCCCCAATAACCACTAAGTGCGCCTTTTTGTATGCTCATACTATTAAAAAATCCAACAGGTAATAAGGATATATCAGCTTGCCCAAGCATGGGGTTATTAATGTTCATTCCATTCCAAATAACGGCTGTTTGTTGTGCTGTGCTACCCCTAATACTAAGCGATGCAATATTACCCGGGCTATAAGCTTTTACCAATGTTCCATTTTGCTGTATCATTAATTGCGATAGGTTCGATGTTAAAAAAGCACTTTGCGTTGCCGAATCTATTTTTACTTGAACAAAGTTTTCAGTAGATTTTTTAATGCGGTAGTCAGTAACATTAACTTCATTTAATAGCAAAGTGTCACCCTTTTGTTGTGCTTTACAAAACAAACAAACAAGTAAAAAACCTGCTACTAAACTATATTTTGCTCTAAACATCATTTCGTTTTAAACCCTTGTCCACGAGGGTTTTTACGTTAATGCATCTGGCAGGTCTTCTGACTCTCTCTTCAACTCCTTCCCAACGGGTTTAATCGTTAGTGGTGCAGTTTTGTTTTATTTGTTTTGCAACAAACGAGATTACAGCAGCGGGCACTGTTGTCGATTTTCACGACATTCCCTTTTAATTTTCTCTGTTGATAAATAACAGAAAAAAACCAAACACGCTTGCAAATGTAAGCAATAACCGTTTACTTTTGCAAACCTATGGCACTAATCGTAAAAAAATCAAAAATACCGGGCTCTGGTAAGGGCTTATTCACTACAAAGCCCATTAAAAAAGAAACTAAAATCATTCAATATCGTGGCGAAGAAATTGGTTGGAAAGAATATAAAGAACGTGTAGATAGAGATGAAGATGGCTACTTGTTTTTCTTTAATAAAAATAAGTGCGTAGATGCTTTTCATACGCCTCAATACAAGGCACGTTACGCAAATGATGCTAACGGATTTGGACGCGTAAAAGGTTTAAGAAACAATAGTCAGTACGAAATTTTTGATGATGCTTGTTTCATAGTAGCTACACGCGATATTAAAGCCGGCGAAGAAATTTTTACCGATTACACAAAAGATTATTGGGATAGCATGCGTTACAACGTTAAGCTAAAAAAAATACAAAACAAAACAGCCGCAAAAAAACAAAAAGTAAAAAAGAAATATTAAAATCAGGAGGTTTGTCAGAGTGGTCGAATGAGCAACCCTGGAAAGGTTGTATACGGGTAACTGTATCGAGAGTTCGAATCTCTCAGCCTCCGCCACTAATAACCACAGGCAATCTGCCTAATATGTTTTTAACATTATTTAGTTAAGTAGTAACTGTTATAGCCTTATCTTTAACTTAGTTTTTAATTTAAGTTATGAAGAAAAGGAGTTTTCCATTACTTTTTGTTTGTTTAATAGTGTTTCTATTTTCTTGCACCAAGTCTAGTCCAAGCTTAAACAACAATACTAATACAATAAATACTAGTAATAGCACTACACTTTCTTTAGCTGGAACAAAATGGACTTTATACCAATATAAAGATGCAACTATGCAAAATCCTTTAAACAGAAATGATACGCTTGTTTTTATTGACGCTGGAAATTACAAATACAATAATGTGTCTTGCACATATGATTTAGTACATTCACCTTCATCTTATAGCACCATGCTTCGTTTATATGGTACTCCCTTCGGAGATATTGGAGGGTCTGTTTCTACAAATTTTACAACTTACGGAGAAATTGTTGATGCCCCTTTTAATCAAATAACAGTTACACCTGGAGCAACTTACTATATTTGGATGAAAAAGATCTAAACTGTTATAGTTTATCAAAATCCGAATTATCAAAGCCCTTACCCATTTTTATAATTGGTTTATCTGAAGTGCCTTTAATGCTAACCGGTATTTTTAATTTACTAAATGGCGGTACCGATAGTTTTATTTCATAATCTATTGTTTCATCTTCTAATCCTTGTGAGCCTTCAACTTCTGTCAAAAATTTACTCACTTTAAATGTAAACGGGTAAATAAGCAATCTTCCTTTTTTAATTTCAGTCTTTATAGTAACATCGGCAAGTTTAGGGTCATTAAACTCTTCTTTTTTCGAAACATTTTTTATATGATTCATTAGCTTCATGCCTTTAACCGACACACTATCAATTATTATTGAACCACTTCCATTAAGGGTAGAGTAAATAGGTGAAAAATCAGGCCTCAATTCTCCTTTTAAGCTATACTTAGTAGAAAAATTACCCATTGCCGGACTTGTTCCTTTTGGGTCAACAAAAGTTTTATAGGCTTTATTAAAATCCAGTTTATCAACATTTATATCTAAATCAAAAAACGGGTGTTTATTATCTTTTGTATTATAATCTCCACTCATTACAAATTTAGAATCAAGCGTGTTAAACCCGGTTTCATTCAAGGTTAAAATACCGTTTTGTATTTTTATTTCTCCATTCAGGTTAGCTATATCCATCTGCCCAAACTTTACCATTTTTATATCTGAGTCTATTGTAAAGTCCATATTGCTTGGTATAACTAACACTTCTGCTCCTGTAGTATTTGTAGGGGCAGTTGCTGTTGCTTTTATAGTATCATTTTTAACAGCTTGTGTTGTATTAGTGCCTACACTACTCGGAAACCAATCATTCAAATCCATTGTATCGCAATACATAGCCAAATCTCCTTTAATAGGCGCATCATTTCTTATTAAATAGGGCATATAGTTATATAAATGTCCGCTAAGAGTAACATTACTTTTACCAAACTCTGCCTTAAACCGGTTAAGCACAATTTTATCAGGCGTAAACGTAAACAAGGCATCATCTATATGAATTGGAAAAGCTATATCCGTGTTTTTATACGACACATTTTTAACTTCCAATGTACCGTTTGTTTTTAACTGGTTAAATTGCTTGGCTTCTATTTCTGCAAGATTGCCTTCGGCATCTAAATCAAAATTCATTGTTCCCGCTAAAGTCGTACTGGTAATCGGATATACTTGTGTAAGCTTGGCTAAATCAACCAAACCATCTGCTTTTATTTTATAGGTATAATCCTTAAAATCAGATACCATTCCGCTCATTACAAAAGGCTCATCATCCAATAAAAAAGTAAGATTATTTAAACTAACCTTAGTATCTGCAATTTGCCCTGTACTGTTAACCACTTCGGCACTTAACTGTATACTATCTATATCGAGCGGAGATTTTTTAGTTTTCACGTAACCTTTCTCCAAATTTAAAAATGCATCCACCTTCGGAAACAGTTTCAGCGAATCGCTATATCTACCATTTACTTTTATTTCCGAATTCAATATACCTCTCAAAACCAAACCATCTACAGGATACATTTTTTCTATTTCAGCCAGGTCAGCTTTTAATTTAATATCGGCAGTAACATACATATGTTTCTTCCCTTTAACACATAAGCTACCATGTATGGGCTCTTTATTAATTTCAACATGAAATGTTTTTAGGTTATACGTACTATGTTCCGGGTTACCATCCGGATTATCAGCTACAAAATCAAAATTTATTCGTTCTAAAGCTTTAGGCAAATGACTGTATTTAAACAAGGCATCTATTACTTTTAAATCTATATGAAACGCAGGTACTTTGTTATCTTTAACATCATACACTCCTGTTATATAACCATTACAGGCAAAATCACCTTTGGTTTCAATGTCTTTTAAATCTTTTTGATAAATGCCGGGTAATAAAGATAATAAGTTTTTAAAATTGGTTTCTTTCACTATAAACTTCAAATCAGTTTCGTACCCGTTATCAAGCAATTTAAAATAACCTGCAAAACCAAATTTAAAATCTCCTAACTGAAAATTATGGTCTTTGAAAATAAATTTCTTCTCCTTTAAATTCATCTCCATTTGCAAATCTGCTGCAAACAATTTCCTGGTAAAATAACGTATACCATTGTACTCAACAGTTAAGTCATTTACCTTGGTAGTAAGGTCTAAGTCAGAAATCTCTTGTTTAAAATCGCCCGAGCCACTGTGATATAAACCACCAACTTCTATATAAGTTTTTTGCAATTTATCATTGTACACAATTCTACCGTTGTTAATCGACCATCTATCAATGGCAACTTCAAAGCTTTTTCCAGTCGATGTTGTTTTGCTGATGGTATCAGTTTTTACAATATCGTAATTAGCATGGCCATTTTTTAGAATACGAGCATAAATTAAAGGGTCTTCTAAATCAATGCTTTTTATCTCTATTCCCTGTCCTTTTATTAGCTTATACACATTTAAGGATACGCTTATCTCCTTTGCATCTACAAGAGTATCTCCTGCAAATTCGTTAACACCGGTAATGGTTGGGTTATGCAAGGTTATAGCAAAACGTGGGAACTTTTTAATAGACGAAAAACTCAATTCAGAAAAATCTACTCTGGCACTTATGTTTTTATCTATTTCGATAAGCAGCATAGCCTTTATTTTATCCTTAAATAATAAAGGAATTGAAACTAAGGCTACACACAAAACCAATAGGGTGATAAACAGAATTTTTATTATTTTTTTAAGTGCTTTTTTCATTATAATTTACCTGAGTAAGTGGGTTCAAACATACTAATTTTTAACTTTTAGGAAATCAAGTTTTATTACTTGTTCTCAACCTTATTAAAGTTCATTTTATGCCATTCCTGAAAAGAAATTAAGGCATATATAATAGATGAATTATCTTCCTTGCCAGCAACGTGGTTTTCAATTACCTTATCAATATTAGCAACCGAGAATTTAGTAAAACCTGCAAAAAAGTTTCTGTCTAATAAAGCATCAATTGTTTTTCTATTACTAAAAATGCTTCTCAAAGGCATACCAAATCCTGCTTTTCGTCGGTTTACAACATAATTGGGTAACTGCGTTTTAAAAGTATCTTTTAAAATGCGCTTAAACTTTCCGTTAGCTGTTAATTTATAATTGCGGGGTATGCTGTAAGCAAACTCAATTATCCTATGGTCTAAAAAAGGCACCCTGCACTCAACCGAATTAGCCATAGCCATTCTATCGGTATAATGTAAATTTTTAACCAAAAAATTCTCCATTTCAAAATGGAATAAAGAATCAAACACATCTTCTCCTTTCGGGAAATATCCTGCCATCATTTCTTCTACACCTTCCCTATTTCCATTATAAACAGAACACGAATTATCAAAATCGCCAACTATATTAAACAAAGCATATTTATAATTAGGATAGCTACTATACTTACCCATTTTGTGTATGTAACGCCTGTAAGCCAAAAACTTGCCTTTACCTTGATTAACTTTGGATGCTAAACTACCCATGCCGGTAGAAAGTATATTAGGCAATTTATCTAGGTATTGCGAAGATATAAGCGTAAGCATGTGTCCAGCATAACCTAAAAATAATTCATCAGCCCCCATACCCGATAAAATTACTTTGGATGTTTTAGCAGCATCTTTAGTAATTAAATAAGATGGTATTTGTGAACCATCAGCTATTAAGTCTTCCGAATAGAAAAGCGTTTTGCGTATCATTTCTATACTCGCTTCCTCACTTCCAATATCTATATGATGGAAATTTAAGTCCCAACTCTTCGCTAATTTTTCAGCATAATAATAATCAGATGTTGTCCCTTCTTTCTTTAAATCACTTTCCGATTTGCGAGCACAGTAATGTAATATATCTTTCCTGTCTTTTATAAAATAGGCTATAATAGAAGAGTCCAATCCACCTGAAAGAAAATTGCCCACAGGTACATCTGCAATAAGGCGCATTTGCGAGCTGTCTTTTATCAAGGCAAACAAGCAATCCTGAGCATCCTTATAAGACAGATTAGCATACTCATTATTTTTTTGAACTTGCCAATAATTATGAATAGATAAAGTATTTTTAGAAATACTATACTCTAAATAAGATGCCGGAGGTAAACGAAATATTTTTTTATAAAGCGTTTTTTGTTGCGGACTATATTTAAAAACAAAATAATTAAGCACTTCGTCTTCATTTAACTCAGCTTCTACCCCCGCCGCCAGTATTGATTTTATCTCAGAAGCAAAAACAAACTGTTCGTTATTCTGATAATAATAAAGTGGTTTCACTCCCACTCTATCTCTTATTAAATAAAGCTTATCTTTTTGCTTATCATAAATACTAATGGCAAAATCACCATTCAGCTCCTTAATAAAATCAATGCCTAATTTTTCGTATAGTCTTAAAACAACTTCGGTATCTGTTTTCGAATGAAAATTTTGTTGCGCTAAATGTTTCTTTTTTAATTCCTGAAAATTGTAAATCTCTCCATTAAACACAATAACAATTTGCTTGTTATCCGAAAACATAGGTTGGTTACCATCTGCCGATAAGTCAAGTATACTAAGGCGTGTATGCCCTAAAAATATTTGTTTGCTTTGTATAACGTCAGTGTAACTCCCTTCATGGTCTGGCCCCCTGTGATGCAAACAACTAAGCATTGCAGCATCTGGCAATTTTTTTGAAGATATATAACCCGCAATGCCGCACATAATTATCTTTTCTTAACCCAAATAATTTGGTGGAACCCCATAAAACTAGCCAAAAACCTTTCTAACTTAGGAAAGTGTCCTCCGATAGGAAAATGAGCCTTTTTCTTTTTTTCTATATCAAAGCCTGAGTTCTCAAGCATGCTAACCATTTCACTTTGATAATAAATATTGGCAATCTTACAATCAGGTCCATCGGTACAACGGTGCGGAAAATTATTCCATGATAAGTACTTCCAACCCTCTTGTTTAAAATTCTTAACATGCAAAGTCCAATCTCCTTTCGATGAGCCTCCTAGTTTATTCTTAAAAATTTCAAAGAATAATCGCAACCTAAAATAAAACTGAATTCTAATCCAATAGTTAAACGAGCCTTTAGAGTATAGCATTACAATAAATTGCCCGCCCGGTTTTAAAACGCGGTTAACTTCTCTAAACGTATTTTCAATATTCGTAGTATGGTGCAACACCCCATGAGAATAAACAATATCAAAATGTGATGAAGGCAGCACCAATGCTTCTGCATTACCCTGCACTACATACCCATTTAATCCTAAATGGTCTAAATGTATTTTGGTAGCATAAACAGCTTCGGCTGTTAAATCAACCCCTGTATAAGTACGAGCATTTTGTGCCCATCTACTACCATCCGCCCCTATGCCCAAACCAATTTCTAATACATCCTTTCCTTTAGCGCCTTTCCAATCAATGTAGGTATCTAAATGGTGTGTTTTTTTGTAGCGGAAGTTTCTGTATAATTCAAAAAACTCTTTCGACGGGAATTTAGCATCCACAAATTGTTTACCACACAAATGTGTGTTCCAAAACTCTTCTACTTGTTTTAAATCTTCGTTATCTAATGTATCAGTAATCAATTCCTATAATTTTGTTAAAAGTTTCGGTAAGTTTCTCTACCATTTTTGTTTCGGTAAAATTAGTAAGATATAGCTCATGACCTGCTGCCCCCATATTTTTTCTTAACGACTCATTCTTAATTAATAATTCCAATTTTTCAGCAATTTGTTCCGGATATTTAGGCTCCACTATAAATCCATTCGTTCCATCTATTACTGATTCTATAATGGCTCCCATATCGGTTGATATAATTGGCAGTCCCGCAGCCATAGCTTCTACAATACACCAGGGGTGACCTTCAGGCTCTCTTGGCGGAAAAACAAATATATCGGCATTAGCCAGGTACTGAAATTTCTCATTTAAACCTTTAGATAAATGAACGTTTATTGGCAAACTACTACTTTCTTTAATTAGAAAACACCTTTTTTTATCTTCTTCATTATACCATTCTCCTATAGCATCTACTGAGAATTTTACATCTACTTTTTTGCTAACTATCTCAATAGCCTTAAAAACATCTTCTATGCCTTTTGATGCAAGTAAATTAGACAGATATAAAATCTTCACATCGCTACTTTCATTCTTTGCAGGAAATATATAATCTCCCCCATTAGGCACAACAAATATTTTATCTTCGGGATAGTAATTCTCAAAAAGGTGTTTAAGATTATTTCCTAAAACAATTATGCCTTGTGTTTTCCTTAAAATATACTTTACATACCATTTGTTTAAAGAAGATGAATTATTAATCCACTTTTTAAAATTACTGCCACGTAATTGAAGTACAACTTTTCTTCCAAAAAACTTAGCGATTAATATAAATAGAGAATCTTTAAAGAAGCCTGTTGTTGTCTGACTAATAGGAATAAGTACAATATCGGGTTTCGTTTTTCTGGTAAGGCTTATCATCTTAAAGTAAATAGACATGTTCCTAAATACTTTACCAAAGCTCCAGGTTCCAAATGCACTTATTTCATGGTTAATCTTGGTGTCCAAATGAATTAACTCAAAATATTCCTTTAAGCTAGATTTTAATATTATTTCTGTTGCAATAGATGGCCCCATATATGGCGGAGGCAATTTTCCTAGTAAAAGTACTTTGGGCTTAGTCATTTTTCTTTGTTAAAACAGAAGTAGGTAAGGCTAAGTAACACAATACAGCATATAATATGTACAACATAGGTGCATATAATGTAGGGCAAGTACTTATTGAATACAAAATGAGTATAGCCAAAGTACCTAATGCTAGAAAATGCGTGTCGGGTGGAAGATACTTTAACTGACTAAAGAGAAAAACAAACGTTAACAGATAAACCAGTAACCCTAAATAACCTGTAAAAAACAAAATACGCACAAAGTCATTATGCGCGCCAGTACTTACTTCAGCATAAGAGTTTTTTAAAATTGAGGGCATCCCCACAAATTGTGTAGCAATAGGAAAATTTGAATACTGCTCCAACATATCTTTCCAACGTCCAACTCTACCATGCAACAAACGTTCATTAGCTTTTTTTCCTTCGTAAACTGCCACGTCTGTTTTAAGAAGTGGGGCTATATTTTTTTCAATGGCCTCACTACCAAAAAAATACCCTATAAGTGAAATACCAATTATCAAAAGAAACCCTGCTGTCTTATTTGTTTTTAAATTGAAAAGAATAAATAACAGAAAAATAGCCGCAAAAACACCATACGTAGCTGTATGACTTATTTTAAACAAACAAGCAATACATAAAACAACAACCAATATTAAATTTCTCATTCTTACAGATAGAGATTGTGTATTCTTCCTCCTAAAATAGAAATAACACATAATTAAAAAACCTTGTGAAAGATAAATAGCGTAATTCATCACATCGCCATAATAACCCTGTATCCTTTCAAGGTCACGGGTTTTAAGTACTTTAATTGGGTTAACTATCAGCTCAAACAAAAAAACACCTACTACGAAAAGAGAAGAGTATATAAATGTTTGCAAAAGCCCATCTAAGTCTTTTTGCGAACGTATATAAAGCCTTAGGAAAAAGAACAAATAAACAGGCATCGATAATTTTAAAAAATATTCGAGGAATGTTTTTGAAAGCGGGTCATTAATAAACATAAAAGTTAAAGACAGCAGTATAAGAATAGTCCATATTCCAAATAAAAAATCAAAAACTGATTTGTCCTTTCTTTTAAAAGAGATAATAGCATAAACACATAATATGGGGGTTGCAATTCCCACTAAGTAAAGCGGGGATAAAAAAGGAGAAATGTTTTTCAGGTAATAAAAGTTATCTACTATGGGGCGTATAAGCACTAAAACAGTAAACCAGCGCAGATGCCAGGGTTGCGACTTAAGCCAATATTTCCATTCTTTATACGTCAACCTAATTTAAGTTTTCAATAATTTTTTGTGCAATAGTGTCGTAAGAAAGTGTAGCCTCATTCTCCCTAGCCAATTTCTCTCTGTCCATTTTTTTATCTTGAAGTATGCTAACTGCTTTCTTTATAACACTTTCAAAATTATCTTTTTTATAAAACCAACCATTTACTTCATTCTTAAGCAAATGGTTTACGCTGGGTTTATTCTCTAAAATAATAGGTAATCCTGTTCCCATAGCCTCTTGAATAGAAATAGCTACTTTAATCCAAATACCAACATCGGCAGCACAATACATCTTTCTAATTTCTTCTGCATTTAAAAAAGGAAAACAAATAAATGCCTCCGGTTCTGGTTGCGATAGAGTAAAAGCTTTTAGCTCCCTCTCATAAGCATCACCCAAAAAACCAACAATAATATACTTTAGCTTTTTACCTTCAGCACGCAAACGAGAAACAAGTTCTATGTTGCCTTCTAAATTCTTTCTTTTATTTACGCGGGTAGATGTAATTAGCACAACTTCATCATCCGAAATGCCCAACTCTTTACGTTTGCTCAGTCTATCTGTTTCATTATAAAAATACTCATCAGGGTTAAAACCCAATGTAAGCATTAATCGCTTTTGCTCAAATATTTTTTTATCATCCCCTTTTAAGAAATCCAAAAAGAAATCATTTGTTTCCGGTATGTTCATTACTAACCGTTCACCATATCTCACCGCTCTGCGATAAAGTGGCTCTTTAATAAAACGATAACCCAGTTCAAATAAAGAAGTTTTAAATTTTTGCTTAAATGTATTTCTGTCTAAGTACTCTTTTGCATCTCCGTATATAGAAACCATTTTAACCTTCTTTCCAAAAGCTGCATTTAGTAAAGGCAATGGAAAAATTTTAGCAACACCTAATACAACAAGTACATCTGGTTTAAATTCTTCTACAGCTTTTCTTAATCCAAACGAATATGCTTTCGATTTATAGGATATAGCAGGTAATCGTAGAATTTCAAAGCCATACTTCTCATCCTTAAATAAACCACTTTTATACGTTAGCTTGTTCATTTCTCCTCCTAAATCAACCGAGGCATTAGATGTAAAAACTTTTACGGTGTGTCCATTTCGAGCAAAGGCTTTTGGAAGATGAACCTCCTGATAACCTACTTCTGGCATATAATGAGCTGTTATAATTCCAACCCTCATTGTACCTGCAATTTTTTTTGTGCGGCTTTATAAATTCTTTCTATAATCTCAACTGTTTTCAAACCTTCAAATCCGCTTGTGGCAACTGTACCGTTTTTACTAAGCACATCCACCACATTATCATACACCTTATCATGATTAGACATAGAGCCTTGATAATAACCATAATCATTGGCAGGTTTCGTTTCAAAAACCGTTTCCATTTTATAGCTCTCTATGTTCTGATATTCCAAAGTGTTTAAATATTGCCCACCAACTTTTACAGTTCCCTTTTCACCAAATACGGTAATAGAGCCTTCCATGTTTTTTTCAAAACTGTTTACGGTATAATTTACCGTACCAATAGCACCGTTTTCAAACTCTAAGGCAATCACACCACTGTCTTCAAAATCAATAATCCCTTGGTGCATAAAATTTCTGGTAATAGCATGTATGTTTTTCACATCGCCCACCATCCAATAAAGCAAATCTATAAAATGACTAAACTGTGTAAACAAGGTACCGCCATCCAGTTCCTTTTTACCTTTCCAATCAGAACTTTCGTAATATTTATTGTTCCTGTTCCAAAAGCAATTTAATTGCACATCTACTATCTTCCCTAAATGCCCATCATCAATTATTTGTTTCAATTCTGCAATAGGTACATTAAAGCGGTTTTGTTTTACAATAAATAAATGTTTTTTTGCTTTATCCGAAGCCGCTATCATTCGCTCACAATCTTCTACGGTAATAGCCATAGGTTTTTCGCAAAGCACATGTATGCCGGCTTTCAAAACTTGGATGCTTTGTTCAGCATGTAGAGCATTAGGCGTACAAATAGAAATAAGGTCAAGTTCTTTTTCCTGCTGCAAAAGCTCATCTAAAGTAGCGTAGGCTTTACAAGTATATTTTCCTGCCAATTCGTTTCTACGTCCTTTATCGGTATCGCAAACTGCTACTAATTTCCCCTTCTTTACAATATGTTCCGCATGTCTTTGCGCTATCCTTCCACAGCCAATTATGGCAAATCTCAACTCTTTCATTAATTAAATCTAACATTAAATATTTTTGCCCATTTTAAAAAAGATACCATTTTCCAAAACTCACTCAAATGCGAGCTGTCGTTTACATCTGCATTATTCAATTTCAATAAGTAATTTTTATCTAAAAAATCAGGCATATTTACTTCATTTACAAAGGTATCCAATTCTTTTTTAGATTGTAGCTTCCATAGCTTTTGTGGGGTTAAAAAACCCATTTTATATTTGCGCCACGCCACCTCTTTATCCAGCAAAGGTTCAGCGGTTTTTCGTAAAATATATTTTGTCCAGCCATTCTTTATTTTCCAATCATTATCTAAAGCAATCGAAAACTCAACTAACCTATGATCCAAAAACGGCACACGACTTTCAATCGAAAAAGCCATAGAATTCCTGTCTTCATATCTCAACAAATCCTGCAACCCAAACTGAGTGCTAAGTAAGGATTGTTGCCTAAAGGTCTTTCCTCCTCTAGCCGGAACGTCTATATTGGTCAACTTATCCTGATATTTCTCAGATACAAAACCCATCCCCAATCGCTTCTTACCACGTATGTTACGTTGGGCAAATCCAGGTAAATAGTAATAAAAGGCTCTTCCTAAGGCATTATTTATATTGGGGGCAAACTTGTCTTTTAATTCTTTTTTTTCTGAAAAGAAAGAAGGAATCCTACCATGTTTTAATTTCTCAATTAAATAAAGTCCGGCAAAATTATAATAACCTCCCAGTGTTTCATCAGCCCCTTGCCCACCTAATAAAACTTTAATATTTTTTTGATGTGCCAGTTTCATCACCTCCCATTGTGCAAACATAGAGGTAGAATTAATAGGCAAATCCTGATGCCAAATAAGTTTATCTATATCAGTCCAATAAGTTTTAATGTTTGGATAAGCAAATAGCCCTTCTATGTTTTTTTGTGAAGCGATTACTTTTCTAGCGAAATCAGATTCGTCAATTTCTTTTTCATCATACGCCGCCGTAAATGTTTTAAAGGCATTGCCATTCATTTCTCGGGCAGCTATGGCAGTAAGGGTACTAGAATCGAGTCCACCGCTTAGCGTAGCTCCTATAGCAACATCGGCACGTAAGTGAATGTTTATTGAGTTATGTAAAAGTTCTTCGTATGTTTTCTGAATCTGATTTTCAGCAGGAAGTTTGTAGGCTTCTATCTGCTTTTCTAAATCATAATAACACTCCATCTGCACATTCAAAGTATCTAGCTTGATAATTAAATTGTGTGCAGGTGGTAAAGGCTTAATTTGTTTAAACAAGTTAGATGCCGGATCGGCTGTAGCACCAAAGGTTATATATTCAAACACGGCAGTCATATCTGCCTCCGGCTGAACAAAATCTAAGCTTAACAGGGCTTTTATTTCCGATGCAAAGGCAAGTTTGTTTTTTACACTTGCATAATACAAAGGTTTAATCCCAAAACGATCGCGCGATAAAAACAACTCTCTTTTTTCTACATCCACCAAAGCAAAAGCCCACATACCCACAAATTTAGCTACACAGTCCTTCCCCCATTTATGATAAGCAGCTAAAATAACCTCCGTATCACTATCCGATGTAAATTGATAACCCGCCTTTTTTAATTCTTCTCTAAGCTCTTTGTAATTATAAATCTCTCCGTTAAAAACAAGCTGGTACTTTCCATTCGCATAGCCCATAGGTTGATGCCCTAAAGGCGATAAATCTAAAATAGATAAACGCCTATGAACTAGTCCCAATACATTACCGGCTTCAAAATTAGCATCTTGTATAAGTGGCAAATCAGAAAGTTCTTTTATGGTATCTTTCCCTCTAAAGTTTTTTGAATTTGTACCTAGCAATAAAAAACCCTCATCATCCGGTCCTCTGTGCTGCAAAATGCTCGACATTTTATGTAAATCAATAGGATTTACCCCTTCTAAACTTACAATTCCTGCAATGCCACACATATGCTATAAAAGTACCATTTATTAGCAATTTTAACAGATTATGGCAACTAAAACTATACTAAAAATACAAACAAATGTTTATTTGTGCCCTTCTTCGTAGATAAATTTCAGCCTTTTTCCAAAGGCATTAAAACCAAAATCAGCTACCATTTGCTGACGCATAGTACTTGCATTATAGCTGGTAAATGTGCCTAGTAATTGCTCCATAGCATTAGCCATAGCATCCACATCATCAGGCGCAACAAGCAATCCGCAATCTTTACTTACATACTCTTTGGGAGCTGTTTGGTTACCCACAATAACTGGCAAACCACAGGATATAGCCTCTGCTATAACCAAGCCAAAACTCTCATGCCTGCTGGGGAAAACAAAAAAATCAGCCATTTGCATTTCCTTGGCAATCTCTGCTTTTGATAAACCTCCCTTTAAAACAATTCTCTCCTTAAAGGTTTTGCCCTCAATATAATTTTTTATAGGCGCATAATCTTCGCCATCTCCAACTATTGTAAATGTGTATAAGGGATATTTCGCTGTTATCTTTTCAAATGCTTTAACACATCGTAGTCCACCTTTAAAATTATCTAAGCGGCCTACAAATAGTATATTGTTTGTTACCTCAGTATTAGTTTTTTCTTTAAATAAATCTGTATCAACTGGGTTATAAGTAACAATTATTTTTTTTGGCCGAATGCCGCTATTTAAAATTTCCTGCTTTAAATGGTCACTTACAGTCAGCACAGCATCTGTTTTTTGCATAATAAATTTTGTCCAATGTAATTTCCAAAAATTATCCGACGTCATCAAAAATGGCCCTTGATGCTCAGTTATTATAAAAGGCACCTTCAGTTTTTTAGCCAACAGATAGCTAAGCGTACCGCTTAAAATACTCCCGTGTGAATGAATGATATCTGTATCAGTAAACTTTTTACCTATTTGATACCCCTTTATAAACCAAATCAAATAGGCAAAAGGTTTTAAAAAAGTAGGCATTTTTTTTGATGACACACAGTATCTATAAGTAGTATAATCAGCATTAGTATCTACAGTAAGTCCTTTTTTGCCTACCAAACGTAAAAACAAAACATTTGTAGTGCAATAATCTTTTACTGACTTTAAATAATCTAAAATAAAAATTCCTTGTACATCTCCTTCAAACTTCGGAAAGAGATCCGGTATAACTAATAGCTTTATTTTTTTGCCTGAATTCAAGTCTATTGCTTCTTTCTAAACAAGTATGTATAGTCACTACCAAAAGACTGGTTTTTTAGTTGCTTTGCATTACCAAAAAAATTAGAGGTAAGTTGGTATTTCTTTTCATTACTAAAAAGATTAGAAAATCCAAGAAACGATTGATTATAACGATAGCTTTTTAGTAGCTCCAAATTATTCTCTCTTAATTTCCCTTCAATAAATTTAGCAGGCACGTTATTTAGTTTGTACGATTGCTTTCTAATTAAGTTTTTAGCTCCTAAATACAAACGAATTAAATAACTATAAAAATGAGATGAGTCTGTATTCTGAATAATAAGCAAACCGCCCGGTTTAAGTAAGCTTGCTATCTTATTAATTAACTGTTCAGGTGAGTTTACATGCGCCAATAAACCTAAACAGATAATTAAATCGTACGAATTTTTCGGCAAATCAAGTTCAAAAAAATCCGCGTTAACCGCATCTGTTTTAGTTAAATATTTTTCAGGAATATTTTTCTTGGCAATGGCAATCATGTTCGACGATATATCTAACAGACTTAACCTATTAGTCCTTTCCAATAAAGGAATCGACATAGCCCCCGTACCAGAAGGAATATCCAGTATATGTGTAAAACTCATCCCTTCAGTAAATGCTTCAACAGTTTCTTTACGTATCTGTAGGTTATAATCGTATGTTAAATAGAGCTCGGTATTTTCAAAAAGCTCCTTCACCACTTTACTCTTGTCCGTCATTCTGAAAATTATTCTCTTTTAGTAATTAACTTTATTGGGTTACCTGCATAAATTCCATATTCCTCTGTAACTGTTTTTCTGGTTACCACCGAGTTCGATCCGATAAAAACTCCTTTCGCAATTTTCGACCCCATCAACACCACACATCCCGCCGAAATTCCTGCGTCTTCTCCTATTTCAATTGCCTCTGCAACCCCTTCTTGCTTTCTATAATATTCTTTTTTGGCAAACTTATGATTACCATCTCTTACACTTACATTTTCAGCAAGTGCCGCCCATTTACCAATTTTAATTTCTTTATTGCAACTAATTAAAATATTTTGATGAAAAAGCACATAGTCTTCTAATATAATTTTCCCTTCTTTCGACAGTTCAAAAGTGTTGTTTCTGCCTAAATCAACATAATCGCCAATAAATATATTTTTGTTTGGGAAACCTTTAAAATAAGGAAACCCGGCACACTTTAATCCTTTACCCACCTTACAACCATGTAAAACAAGGTACAGCTTTAATAATCTGCCCTTCCATCGCGAAGATAGGTTACGAAATACGGCTTCTATATAAGTAATTAAAGAAATCATTTGCTTCTTTTCAAATGTATAATTTTTTTAATGAAAGTCTTTACATAACATTTTATAGTCCTCAAAATAATTTCCCTATGATGCCCAGTTTTATGGACTTTCATAATCTTATACCCCTCTATATTACTGGCACATGAGCCACTCATGCCGCCTAATCTAAAACAAGTAAGTGCTTCTGGTATATAATGAAAAGAGAAATTTTTCTTCAAGCAACGCAGTAAAAAATCATAATCAGCAGATATTTTATATTGAGTATCAAAAACACCTACCTTATCATAAACCGACTTTCTAACAAAACAAGTAGGATGAAAAATGGCCGGCATCTCATTCATCTTCGTTATATTAGGTTTAGCAACAGAAAGTTTATGCGCATTTTCTGTTATATACTGCATGTCTCCATGATATATATCTGCATGAGTAATTTTATCAGCCGCAATTATTTTCTCTATTGTATCGGATAAATAAAAATCATCCGCATTAAGTATCCCTATCAACTCTCCTTTAGCTAATGAAATGCCTTTGTTCATAGCAAAATAAATCCCACCGTCACGTTCACTTTGCCAGTAATCTATTTTATCCTCGTAACGTTTTATAATATCTATAGTGCCATCTCTCGACCCCCCATCAATAATAATATATTCTACGTTTTTGTACGATTGATTTAAAACACTATTTATAGTTTGCTCTAAATGTTTAGCACCATTATACACAACAGTAATAACACTAACCAAAGGGTTATCAACCCCCGATTGTTTCTGTATTCCTGTTAATCTTAAACTGCCTTGCATCTTACTTACTATTATTTATTTGTTCGTTCACTTTGCCAATAATATTAGACCAAACAAAATGCATGCGAGAGAAATTTACAATTTCAGGATAAAGAACAGATAACTGAGAATCATCATTTATCAATTTTTGAAAAGTAGAAGCCAGCGCCACATCATCATCAGATTTCAAGGTTACTCCATATTTTCCGTTATCAGTAACATCCTTCATACTCATAATACCCTCTGTTCCAATAATATAATTACCAAAATAAAGAGCCTCGCTTATCGAATGACAAAAAGATTCTTTTAACGAGGTCATGCAAAACACTTTCGATTTGTTGTACCATTCATAAAGTTCCACCCTGTTCGATATGTTGCCTGTAAGAATAACCTTCTCTTTTAAATGCGGAAATTTAACACATAACTCATCAAAGTAAACTTTGAAGCTATCATTAACCGGACCAACAAAAACCATTTTCCAATCTTTCATGTCGGTTTTTGTTAGCGCCTTAAGTATCATTTTTTGGTTTTTAATTTCCTCACCAACACGTCCTACAGTTAAAATTATATTTTCCTTTTCCTTAAAACTCTTTTGTTTGTTTGCAAAGGTCTCATTTAAAAATAAATTGTTTACACCTACAGGCAAGTACATTACTTTAGATGCAATAGAAGGAAACATATTATGCACCAACTTCTCCCCCTCCTGGTTTTCTATTGTTACCAAATCAACCTTTTTCAAAAAACTCTTCTCCAAGTATTTTAAAATCGTATTTTTTATCGGATTTGTAGAATGAACGATTTTATTTCCCTCCGCAAATGTTTCATTATAACCATCCAGCTTTAAAAACAAAAAACCTTTTGGGTTCAGCTTTTTGTACAGTATCCCATAAACAAAAGTAAACTTCGAAAAGATGTACAAGTTCAGCACATCTATCTGCTTGGCATTTTTATAAATGTATTTTAAAACACCTTTTTCTAAAAAGCTTAACCTGCCTGTATTTTCAATAAAATCAATCTTTAACCCTTTTACTTCACCGTTGATGTTATTATAATGCGCACTGATTTTATAACAAACAATGGTAGAATCATATCCATGTAATTTATGAAGAAAATAAGGAATCTGTCCTAAGTCCTTGGTCAAATGCACATTCTCACATATCGGAAATATCGTTACAAATCTTTTACTCACCCTCTAATATTCTATTAAAAACTGATTTATACCAAACACCTTCAACAATTTTCTCTCCACATTTCTAATTTTCATTTTAATCTTATTGCGGTTCAACGTCCCTCCATAAGATCCTGAAATGCCTACTATAATAGGATTCAACGAAAACAACATCACTTTTTTCTCTAATTTTTCAGTCTCTATTTTATTGTAGACTATCTTCTCTATATAAACTCCCTTACTATCATCTACCTGTAAATATAAACCCTTTAAATATGTTATATAGAAACTACCACTCACATAAAACACGTTGGTTTGCGACACTTTATTTTTTTTATGAAAATCAGCTACTAAGCTCTCGCAATTAAAATTAGTAAGCTGTTTTAAATTCATCACTTTATACCTGCCGGTAATTTTTATGAATGAATTATATTCAGTAGCAAGTTTTTCAATTGCCTTATCAAGCATCTCAAACTCCTGATACCCTTTCCCCTGGTTAAATTTATCCGATATGGGGAATTTCAGTAAAGTAATTTTTCTATCCGCAAGCATTTTTTGAAACTCAGCATCTTTCTCAAAATCATACGATGAGTTTTCTAAAAAAAATAAATCATCATCCTTAAAATTATTCGAGTAAAATAGTAATGAGTCGTAGTATTCCTTACGCCTCTCTTCGACATTTGTATGCGCAACAAAGTTACTATTAGGTACAATAGTTCCTGTAATCAACAAAGCCCTCTTATTTCGGTTTACTTCCCCCATATCCCTTTCGCCTTGTTATTAATAATCTTTTTGTACTGTATCGGGTGCAAAAACACCTGTGGCAATACACATACACAAGTTCCTATAATAACACCTGTACTTCCCAAATTTAAATATTTAGCCAAGAAAATGCAAAGCGGAATATTAATTATAATCATCGCAAACGAGTGGTAAAGACTTAACCTTACTTTCCCCACACCACTTAAAAAATTACCGAAAATGCTTGTCCAGGTTGATATAAGCACCCATACACCCATTGATACGGATAATATAAAAGGGATTTTCACTTTATCGCCTATCCACATTTCATAAAAAAAATCAGCACAAAAAACCATTATAATAACTGCAAACACCAATGCACCCCAAAACAATTGCAGTTTTCTCGTAATCCGTTTTATCCATTCATAATCATGTTTATGATAAGCATCTGTATAAGCGGTCCAAAACGGAGTAGTTATAATAGCAAAGCCCATCGTTATTAAACTAAAATACTTAAATGCAATGTTATATGGCGTAACTTCTTCGGGGCCATATAATTGGTCTATAATAAAACTGTCTGTCGAGAAAAGAATAAGTGCCGCAAATTGCATTACAAAAAATAAAAAGCCAATACCCATTAAGTCTTTTGCACTGGCAAATTTTACATATTTAAAAGATGGGATAAGGTGTTTATAATCTTTACTAAAAAACCAAATAGTGGCAATTAAAGGTGCAATTATGTTTGCAGCACTAACCCCAACGCTTAACCATAATAAAGAGCCATGTGTGGTTTTCGTAAGTATAAAAACAATTATAAGCGAAAGCAAGCTGGCTAATGTGTTAATGCCCCCACTTATTGCCGACCGCTGGTCGGCTTTTAAAATCATAGAAATAAGTTTAATAATAAACTGCAGGCTAAAAAAACTGAAAACAATAAATATCAATTTATTTATCTCAGCATTCATTTCCATTGGAGTATTTAATATTTTAGTCCAATTAACGTAAGGAAAAACTAAAACAAATAAAGCATAAACAATTCCTATAATAATGCTTAATACAGCATATGAGGTACTTATATAAGTTTTTGCGAGCTCTTTATCATCTTTGGCTAAAGCCTCTGCCAGTTTATTTCGTAAACCATTACCCAAACCAATATCAAAAAAGGCAAACCAACCTATTACCGATGATAAGGTTAGCCATATACCATATTTAGTAGGGTTGAGATAGTTAAGCGCCAGCGGTATCAATAAAAAGCTAACTACAATACTCACACATTTAATGGCAATAGAGGTAAGTATATTCTTTTTTGTTTTTACACTTCGCTCATGCCCTTTAGTGAAAAATGTTTTTAGATTGAGATAGCTTTTCTTAGTCGTATCTACATGATTAATAAAGTAATCAAATGATTTTTTAAAATCAAACTCCCTCGATGCTCGCAAACAATTCTCCGAATGTGTTTTATAATCCTGCTCAATAGTTCTAATAGCATTTTCGATTTTTGTCGGACTCACTTCATTTATTAAAACACCTGCATTAAAATCTTTTACGCTCTTTAGCCCTATAATATCAATCCCAATTACCGGAACAGCCGCTGCATAATAATTAAATAATTTACCCGCCGGCGACGAGAAATAATTAAAGCTTTGCTTGGCAAGTGCCAAATCATAACCTGTAATGCCAATATAAAACTGCGATACAAATTCAATAATTTTTGATTGCTCTACATAACTAAAATCAAAAATCAATTTCCCCGATTTTATGATATCACCATACTTCTCTTGCAGCCAATTAAAATACTTATCGTTTTTAATTCCCTTTAGGGTAAGTGTATAACTACTATCCAAATCTTTAATGCACTCTATAAACTGCTCCAACCCATAACCAAACTCTATATTCCCCATGTAGAGAATTCGTTTGTCTTTCTTTTCTGCAATTACTATTGGTTCCCCTTCAAGTATAGGCGCATTCTGAATATAAAATACGTTTGTAGCAGAGTCATCCCCAATCATAAAATCCTTACGCTCCTTGCTTTGTATAATCAGGTTATCAATGCCCAGTGCTTCACTAATTCTGTAATAAACGTCCTTTTCTGTTTCTAATGAAAAATAAATAGCTGAAGGAAAAAACAACTTAGCCGCCACATAACCCGATGAATCAATGGCTATAACAGTCTCATAGCGTTTATCAAATAGCTTGATAAATAAAAGCGTAAACAGTAATCGTAGTACTTTATAAAACTTATAACCCAAGGTTTTCCGCCAAAAATAAGCGGCAAACTTCCCAATCTTAATACTTTTATATTTTTCTACAAGTCCGGTATTATTAAACTTACCATTATCAACGTAAACTAACTTTGTATCGAATTTTTCTTTACAGCATTGGTATAGGTTTAAAACTGACGGAGAATATTGCAACCATTCGTCAGGAAAAACAATTAATATAGATTTTTCTTTTTTCACAACTATCTCAATACAGGCTCTAAATTACCAATTACCATTTCAGTACGCTTATCTACCCCCTTTTTATTTAGGTGATAGTATGAATTAAAAAAATAATCAGCCGTAAATTTATACGTATCCGGTTTCACCCAAAACCCAATATTGTTTTCATCAAGTGCAACCCCAATCTCATTAATAATCTTATCCTGATTATTATATGATTGCTCTTCAATAACCGGAGGAAGTATAACCAATTTAGCTCCCTTGCCTTCAACATGCTCTTTAAAACTCTTTATAAATGCAATTACCTCCGGATTAATCTTCTCTGCGCCGGAGTTTCTCTTACTTGGCATATAATTTTGGTTTGGCAAAGCCCAGTGAATGTAAGCGTCTCCAAACTCATTAAACGACCTTTTGTCATAAATGTCAATCTCTTTTGCCAAAGATGACTTCCGAAACAAAGTAGGTATATAGTTTTTAATTTTTTTTGCCGAGTAGGTTGGCATATATTTTAAAAGATGCTCCCACTGTTTCGCGTTAACATGTTTTCTACCTGCAGGATCTATATCAAATAACACAGAAACCAATTCCATTTCACCATAAAAGTTATCTGTATAAAAATTTTCGTACTCTGGCACCAAAACAATTACATCCCCTCTATTTATATAGGCTTTTACATCATTCATAATATATTCTAAGCCAATGCCTGCATGCACCCCCATATTTATAACAGGCTTTTTATAAGCATCAATAATTTTCCTACTATTCATTCCAAAGCTCAAATTCGACCCCCCTACAAAAATAATTTTTTCTGTTTTAATTTTCTGTAAGGCTTCATGTTTATTTATAAGTGCTGCCAGTATACTGATTCTGGCAACAACATCGGGTATATAATATAAGGATAGAGTAAGTACCAGTACAACCAATACAAAGAAACCTGATATTTTATATAAAAACCCTTTCACCTTAAAACTGAAAATAAATAAACGCTTGGTTTTGTTTAAAGAAAGCCAAACAAGTTACCACCATAATTAAATAAACACTCCACCTTACATATACAGGCATTACTGTAGGTTGAAAGATTGATATATTTTTCTTCCTTATCCATTCTATTATAAACAAAATAATAATCAGTGGTAACGCCATTGCCATACCATGTTGAACAGGATAAGTAAATAATGATTTTGAAAACAATATTTTAAAATAGTCAAACGCCTGCCCTATATTTTGAGATCTAAAAAATATCCATGTCATTGTTATTAAGAAAAATGTAAACCCAATTTGTAAACTTTCTATAATAAATGAGGTTGATTCCGCTTTTTTATTCTTCGCAAGTAGGATTGTCGGAATAATAAACAACCCGTTTAAAAGACCCCATACAATAAATGTCCAGTTAGCGCCATGCCAAAAACCACTTAAAGCAAAGACAATTAGTGTGTTTAAAATAACTCTGCCTAATGTGCCATAACTGCCTCCTAACGGAATGTAAACATAATCTCTAAACCAAGTAGAAAGCGATATGTGCCAGTTACGCCAAAACTCAGCCACATTTTTTGAGAAGTACGGATAGTTAAAGTTCTTCATTAAAGTAAACCCAAACAAATGTGCTGTTCCTATAGCTATGCTTGAGTAACCCGAAAAATCACAATAAATCTGAACCGCAAAATAAATAGCCCCTAGTAATAAAGTGCTTCCGGGCAACACTTGGTAGTTTGTAAATATATGATCAACATAGCCCGACAAAGTATCTGCTATCACAATTTTTTTAAAAAGCCCCCACAATATTTGCTGCATGCCTTGTTTGGCTTCTTCATAATTAAACTGGCGTTTCTTATCAAACTGCGGCAGCAAGTTTATAGCCCTTTCAATTGGCCCCGCAACCAACTGAGGAAAAAAACTGATAAACGCAGCAAACAAAATAAAATCATTCGTTGGTTTTAGTTTTTTCAAATACACATCTGCCGTGTAGCTTATCGATTGAAAGGTGTAAAAGCTAATCCCAACCGGTAGTATAATTTTTAAGGACATAGCAGGTATGTGGTAACCAACACTCTCAAAAGCATCTATAAAATTATCTACAAAAAAATTGAAATATTTAAAAAAACCAAGAAAACCAAAATTCACCAAACAACTTAAACCAAATACAATTTTCCTCTTTCTTGCATCTGTAATTTTACTAAGTTGTACTCCTACCCAAAAATCTAATGTTGTACTAAAGGCAATCAGCAAAAGAAAACGCCAGTCCCACCACCCATAAAATATATAGCTTACAACTAAAAGAAATAGGTTTTGCCATCTCACTTGTTTATTAAATACAAACCAATAAAGAAGGAAAACAATGGGTAAAAACAGGGCAAACTCAAATGAATTAAATAACATCAGTTTACTATGAGTTTAGTTTACATACATAGCAAGCATTCCAGCTGGTTTCGGTCAAGGGTTGTTTGGTCATCCACTCTTCAGCATGTACCATTTTTAACCCACATTCTTCCAGCAACACATTTAATTTATCAGTAAATAAATAATGCATAGTATGCTTTTCGTGTAAAATGGTTTCTTCCTTAGTTTGTTTGTTTTGAATTTTAATTTCAAAGTTAACATCTACTAAATCTTTTTCAGGAAACATTTCAGGCGTAGATTCTCTTTTTACAGAGATTAATTTATTTTCAAAATTCTTGCTTCTCGATACAGGCTTATCATGCAAAACGCCTGGGCCGTACCAGCAATCAAAAACAAACAAACCGTCTTTTTTTAAATGATGTTTAGCTGTTTGTATGGCCCTCTTCAAATCGGCATCAGTTTGCATATAACTCATCACATGAAAAAGTGAAATCACAACATCAACCTTTTTATCACTTTTATAAGTACGTATATCTCCTTCGTGAAAAGATAATTTATCGGCAACCGGCTTATCCAGCTCATTTTTTCTTTCGGTTGCTTTAGTAAGCATCGTATGGCTTTGGTCAATTCCAACTACCTCATAACCAATTTGAGCTAGCAGACAAGCATGTATTCCCGTTCCACTACCTAACTCTAAAATAGAGCCCGCATTTTTAGAGAACGATTTTATAAGTGTATCTATATAATTAGTTTCAGCATCATAACCCTTATCCTTATAAAGCAAATCATAATACTGACTATAAGCATCAAACACCTTTGTTTCCATTTAGTTTAAAACGCTTTTTAAAGTTTTAGCAACTTCTTGCATTTGGGCTTCTGTTAAGGCTAATCCACTTGGTAAATAAAAACCATACTCATACATCTTCTCAGCATTTGGGTAACTCTCTCCAACAAACAAGCCCATTTTTTTAAATACGGGTTGCAGGTGCATGGGGTAAAAAAACGGGCGGGTCCCAATTCCTTTATCTGCCAGTTTTTTCATCAGCATTTCTGCCGTTACGTTTTTATTTTCAGAAATCACACCAAACACCCAGTACATATTTTCAGCATAAGCTGTCTTCTCTACCGGTATAGAAATATTTTCTTCATCTTTTAAAAGAGAAGTATAAAGTTTCCCCATTTTCTTTTTAATGCCAATAAACTCATCCCAGCGTTCTAATTGAGCTACCCCTAGTGCTGCTTGTAAATTAGTCATACGCATATTCCAGCCCAACTCTTCATGTACAAATCGTTTACTCGAAAAACAAAGGTTACGTAACGATTTACATCTTTCTGCCAACCTAGGATCATCAGTCAGCACCATTCCCCCCTCACCTGTTGTAATCAATTTATTCGGATAAAAACTAAACACACTAATGTCACCAAAACTTCCACATGCTTTGCCTTTATAGGTTTGTCCATGCGCTTCAGCTGCATCTTCAATAATTTTTAAATTATGTCTTTTAGCTATATCAATTACAGCATCCATGTCAACTGGTAATCCATATATATGAACTACCATAATGGCTTTTGTTTTGGGTGTTATCTTAGCCTCAATCTGTTTTACATCCATATTCCATGTCTGTAAATCACTATCAACCAAAACAGGCTTGGCTCCCATTTTTATAATGGCAGATGCACATGATATAATGGTAAAAGTGGGCAAAATAACTTCATCTCCTTTTGTTATTCCTAATGCCTCCACAGCAACTTCCAATGCAGCTGTACCATTACAAACAGCAATTCCATATTTACGATTATTTTTTGCAGCAAACTGTTCTTCCAGTTTCTTCACAAAAGGACCTTCAGAGCTTATCCATCCGGTATCAATGCACTCGTTTAAATATTTCTTTTCGTTGCCATTTAATAATGGCTCGTTAACAGGAATCATGTATCTTAATTTTGTTTTGCACTAAATCTTGTTTTATCGCTATCACCTTTGTATGGCCCCTGTTTTATTTCTACCATTTCTATATCTTCCAACACTTCAAACCCATGTCCACCGGATGCTAATAAAATAATGTCCCCACCCTCTAACACCTTACTCTTCAAGTAAATTTGCTTATCGTCATAAAAATCAACCTTTAATTTTCCTTTTTTTACAACTAATACTTCTTGTGTGTAAACAACATTTCGTTCAACAGGGTTATGGTAATGCGGCTCAATAATTTTGCCAACAGGATGATTCATATAAGCCAATTGCTGAGAAAACTCATCAGGCGTAAAAAAATGAATGCCCTTTTCATTAAATTTATGGCTAATTACTATAGCTAAAATTTGTTCTCCGTGTTTTATATATTCTATATGTTGCATAAAATTATTTATCCCAAATGCCGGTGGCTTTATTACGAATGATTTTTAAATACTGAATAGGCATTAAAACAATATCGGGTACAAGCGAAATGCACGAAGCCGCAATAATAGCCGATACGCCCCAATTGGTGTATTTTGCAAGCACTATGCATAGTGGAATGTTAATTATAGCTGTAAATATAGAAATATAAAAGCCCACCCTAAACTTACCTACGCCATTAATAAAATTACCAAAAATCTGGTTCCACGATGCCAGTAAAGTATATAAGGCCATCCAGATAGTAAGTCTAGTCGAAATTTTTATTTCTTTACCCACCCAAAGTTCATAAGCAAAGCCTGATAACAAAATCATGGGCACAACAGCAAGTACCATCAAAAACCAAATTCGCACCATTTTGCCAGTAATTCGTTTTATCCACTCTATATCTTTTTTAGCAAATGATTCGGTATAAGCGCTCCATAAGGGAGCCGATATAATAGTAAAGACTAAAGTTATAGGTGTAAAGTATTTTAAAGCAATATTATAAGGCGTTACTTCTTCTGCACCAAACATCCTGGTAATAATTATATTATCAGTAGCTACCACAATTAATGCAGTCGATTGAAAAAGAAAAAACATAACTCCTACCGTCATTAATTTTTTTCCATATCTAAAATCAACAAACTTAAAAGATGGAGC
>Ga0206824_10081_pt1 | contig 32650 bp, 31 predicted proteins | sample Alteio_BWOrgCont_82_FD_152874 | JGI IMG/M metagenome (GOLD analysis project Ga0206824, IMG submission 152874) | Enriched cells from forest soil in Barre Woods Harvard Forest LTER site, Petersham, Massachusetts, United States -... | ecosystem: Environmental > Terrestrial > Soil > Temperate forest >...
AATTCCCGCTGTACGGCGATTTTCGCTTCCGCTTCAACGGCATCCTTAGCCTTGTCCTCGATTTGCATTCGAGTCGTCGCAAATGCAGTCCAGATTGAAAAAATCCCAAGAATCACAATCGCCAAAATTTCAATTGCGTGGTAGCGCAATTGAGTTTGGTCGCGGCGATCTTCTCGTTTGCGAACTTCTTCGATTGCATTCATTTCAGAATGCTCCCGTGGCGTCCATCCCTGCCGCCATTCGATAAATTTTTCACAGACTCGTTCCTTTTCAATGACAGCAGCGAATCCTCTTACGTCAGGAACGTGCATGCCTCGCGTTTCATTGCAGAATCCAGTTTCCATCGCAAAACAAAGCGGAACAACCTCGTGAATGTACGCTTGAATATGACTCGGTTTATCAAATACATGTGGTTGCATTTCCAATGGAAATTCGCCATCGGTCCGCATTCGTTGTTCTACTTCCATCAACTCCCGCGTGTGCTTATTTCGAATTGCCAAGAATCCGCAATCACGACATCTGACTTTGTCCGGCATGACTGTCTCCCGGATTGACTAGGCGCACCGAGAGCGGATACCATGCCGTAACCACACCGCATGGTTCTCCCAGTGAGAACGAAGAAACGCCCGACAGACTTCAACTGTCGGGCGTCTTTCATTTTCCAGTCTTCAATCGGAATCGCAATAGCTATCAACCGGCCCGCGTTTTGGACCGTCCAGCTTTCGCCAGTTTCCGGTGATACTGATTGCGTGGCTTCGTCATGAATGTCCGCCACGTCTGACGGCGTTTCTTAACACGTGGTTCCTGTCGGCCAGGGCGATTCCCGACGCGTCGAGCCGATACCGTGGTCAGGAATGCGTCATACAATGCGTCTCCGGCAGTCGCAGTAACCATCATTGCCGGAGTGAAGCTTTCAACCGCTTGCATGGTTCCCTTGAAGCTGACCTGTCGTGGCTTGATGCCAGCCTTCTTCGCCGATTCCGTCATCACTCCACGTAGGAGATTCCATGCCAGCAAATGGCAGTAAATTTCCTTCAGGACCATCTCAGGCGACTTACAGCGGAGGATGTCCATGTGCATCGACTGCTTGATGGACCGCAGATCCAACTCGCAATTCCAGCGTGTCCAGTAGACGCCCGAAATCTCTTCTTGGGGAATCGTCGGATCAGTGATCGTGCTGATGATCGTTACCAATTCGGGCTGTCCATCGCGACCGTCGATCACAATCTGAAACTCACGGATGGCGATACGCTCGGGCAATCGGTTGAATTCGTCGAGGCTCATTGTCGGCGAACATTGAACAGGCTTGGTCCATTCGACGATGTGGTCGTTATTACCAAGGATAATCCCTTCGCTGAAGTCAACGAGGCGTCGTTGGTGGCTACAAGCCACCATGTCGATCCCGCGTTCGAGCACTGCCGCAACAGTGCGATAGGATAGGAACAACCTGTCTGCTACCACCACGTCACCGCAGTTGAGCGTGTCGAGCATCCGACGAAGCAACGAGCCTTCTCCTGTTGCTTTACCTGAGTTCTGAGCACATCGGAAATCGACAACCGCACCAGTCGCCAGCGAGATCAATGCCACGGCTCGCATGATCGGAAAGCCGACGCCCGGCAATTGTGACTTGGGTTGCGGGAACGCTCCTGGGTTCTCTGGCGTGTCCGGCATGCTCAAGCCAGTCCCATCTGCAAGGAAGACCTGTCTACCGTGCCAATGCCAGTCGTCTGGCGCAGTGGCATGAATGTCACGACCGATTTCCAGCATCATCTTTTGCATGACTGGCATCGGGAAGCGAACGCGAGCATTCGAATAGCTTGCAGATGATGCCGAGCAAGCCGGTAGACCCGTCGCAACACGATGGGCGATGATGCGCGTTACAGCTTCATTTTGGCTCTTGTCTTGCGAGAGACATTGGCTGAGCCATGCCCACAGCGTCACCAATGGACAGAACACTCGCTGTCGGTATTCGTGGCCTTCTGATTCGAGAGTATCCAGAACGTACTGTCGTGTGAGGAGTCGACCGAATGGCAACCCCGAGTCATTTGCGAACGTGTCTCGGACGACAGTGAAATCTTTGCGTGGCATTCTTCGCCCTTTTCTCGATTGGGGCGAATCGCATAGAATGTTCTTGCCACAGGGCATTCTGGCGATTCGCCGGACTGAACTGGACGCGGCTTCGAGTACCAATCGAAGTCGCGTTTTTTTGTCGCGAGTACCAATCGCGACACGTGAAATAGTATCGGCATCTGCCTTTTGTGTCAACCACAAATTGCACGGTATTGACAAATTTATGTCAACCACGATAATTGTCGGTATGAGCACAGAACCACCAACGAAGCGCGGGCGTCCAGCTACTGGAAAGACGCCCCAACATCAATTCAGATGCCCAGATGAAGAATGGGCATTGTTTGAGAAGGCCGCAGAAGCGGAAGGTGTTTCCATTGCAGTGTGGATTAGACAGGTTGCCTTGAAGGCCGCGAAACGAGCAGCGCGAGCGTCAGAATGAGAGACGCCCGAATTCAGGCAACGATACTACTGCGACTGGTTTTCATGATCACAAAGACCGGATCAGCCTGAAAAGGTTCTCTAAAATTTGATCCGTTTTTGAATCGGTGCGTTTCCATGCAACAGGAGATCCTCAATGCCCAATCCAGCCTGATTGATGCTCAATCTCGCCAGACGACGCTGACCGAGACGGTAGGCGCACTGAAAGAACAAATTGCTCGCATAAAAGCATGGGATCGAGATAAGGAACGGTATGCACTCGTACCAATCTTCGCTGGAGCGCTGGCCTATGCCCTGAAAGAAGAGTGCAAGGGAAGCGAACCACCGCATTGGGTGTGTACACGCTGTTCTGAGGACGGATTCAAATCGATCCTGAACCCTCGGCACGAACGCCAGATGTTTTGCTACGTCTGCCCGCGTTGTTCCGCTGTAATTGACAGCGATCTCGGCGCGTTTATGTCGCCAGAATATGCCCGTTCCAAGAAAATCGGGTAGATTTTTCGTGGGAATTCTTCGGATTTTCACCCTGTTTTCCTTAAGCTAGTGCCATTCGGCGCTTGGGGGTGAATTTCCGGGGGGAGGCCTTTTTTGAAGAAAATAGCGTAATGAATTATGCTGTTTGATATTACGCCTGTTTACCATTTTTCCTGACAGATGGCTCGATCGGAGTCTATAATCGACACAACATTCGACTGTGATGGCAGATACGGACTAACGGTTGAAATTTTGCGGACCGGATCGCGTCAAGTTGCACTTACGTCAATTCTCAATGTGTGAAACTCGAAGCGCGGAACTGAACCCCCAAAGCGTTCGGGGCAAGAATTCTTTTTGCTCCGCAGTCCGACTTCCACATTCCGCGTGATTTTTTGTCCGACACAACCCAACCCAGCGCGGAACTCGAATCGCAGAACGGGGAGTGATAAACAGTTGGTGATGTGCTTGATCCCGGCAATCGGAATTTCACACTCCCCAATTTTTTTGTCCGACACAACTCCCCATCCCCCTCCTTCGATCTCGGCTGACCCATGTTTTGAATATCCATGATCCACGTGCTGCTTTCACTCGAACTGTCGCTCCGTAACGTCATCCTCTGCGATCCTTTGCGTACTCCGCGGTGATCTGTTTCCAGATACTGGGCCCCGATGTAACCTCCACTGAGTACTGGGTACTTCAGCGTTTTCTGTCCGACGGTTGTTGATGTAAAATGAGAAAGGCCGGAATCCAAATTTGGATCCCGGCCCGGTTGTTCCAGTACCGAATTGAAGTGGATCGCCGCCGCCAGACATCTGCGGACGTCATTTCGTTTCGGCCAATAGTATACAGAGAAAATGCTGGAATATCCAGACGAAATCTAAAACATGTACGTAAAAAAGCGGAAACAGGAGTTGATGTCGTTCTTTACGTTTCGTGCCCGACGCATGTCAGGTTATCGAGCGCCAGGATGCACAGGCGTTTTTGAGGCAAGGCCGATTTTATTCGGCGAGAAAGCTGTGCTGAGGCGGTGGATTGATCAGGAGTCGTTCCACCATCTCGTGAATGACGACGTCGCAGGGACCTAACTTCAGGTAGCGGGCGTCAAACTGTGGTTGCCAGACGATCACCGTTTGGCGAAAACGTTCGGTGATCAAAGGCTCCATCAACGTAAAGAATGAATCCCTGAAGAATAACGCCCGGACGGGCGCAGCCGGATCGCAGGTCGTCGCAGGGATCGTGGTGTGGGATTTGCGTTCGTCGTTCTTCGTCCAGTCGAGTTCTCGCTTGATTGCACGTCGGGGAGTCTTCGGAACCAGCGTGACGTCATCTTCGCCCTCCAGGTCGTTGATCCCGCCGAGCGAAAGCAAGTCGCCCCAGAATGATTCTCGTGTTGTCTGGATGTTGAAGTCTGTGACGGAGAATGGTTCGATCTCGGGATACCATGTCCGAAGCACTCGAAGAATCTCTTCGGTTGCCACACAAGCCCCCAGTTCGTTCCAGTGGGAATCGGTCTTGTAATAGAGTGGAATTGCTCCCTTCGCCTTCAGGAGTGCGGGACGCAGGTCGATGACTGTGACATCCGAGTGCTCTGCCATGTAGATGACAATCTGGTCCAGGCGCGACTGGGGATTGACCCGGTTAAACCGATCGGGCATGAATTCGGGATAAATCGTGTCCTTGTTTGGCGCGACAACGAAGACGTATCGAATTCCCTTTTCCTTGAGTTCGTCGCGAATGCGCTCGAGACTCCGCTTCCAGGTTTCCAGTTCGTCCAGCGAAAGTGGTTGGATGTTGCGAAAGTATTCGACCGACCGATCGTAGACCTTCAGATAGAACCAGCCTTCTTTTCCGGCGAGAAGTTTATCGTTCGGATCGACGCCAATCCATTTGTATTTCACCAGCGCGAGGTTCTCGATCATCTCCTTGCGAAAGCCAAAATGGTCGTTGAAATAGGCGCGGTATTCCATGACGATTCGTCCCCATTGGTCCGGAGAGATTCCCAAACTGGGGTACTTCGCAAGTTTCCACTCCTTGCCGAGCCCAGGATTTTGTCCAGGGTCGCTTTGGACTTCCTGCAGGGAGAACGCGACCAGGGGGGCGGTGATCCCGATCAGGAAGAGCAGCACGCGAATAACGCGTAAAGTGCCGATCAGTTGATTTCTGTCGCCGGTCATCAACGCGCCTTAGAACTGGAAGTAAATAAACGGGTTGTATGTGCCTGCCGCGGAGCAGCTCACGGAAGCGATGAAAATGCCCGCCATCGCTGCCAGGCCTGTCACCTCCAGGACGACGCGGATTGAATTTGAGGCCGCGGATGGCTTGCCAGACCGTGACTGACAATACTCCGTCAGCATCGGAATGACGGGCATCGAGCCGACGCAGGCCACCGCCAGCACGATCCATGTGAGTCGATCCGCGTAGAGACTGACGTGGTATTGGACACTGGCGCCATGCCCCAGACCGGCCATGGCCGCGAGGTATTCCATACCGTAGGAAAGCGTCGGAGCCCGGAAGAGCACCCAGCCAACTGACACAACCAGCAGTGCGTAAACGTGCCGCAGCGGGTTTTGCGGGGCTGTCAGCCAGCGCAGCAATCCCAATCGCTCAATCACCAGAAACAGACCATGATAGGCGCCCCATGCAATGAACGTCAGACTGGCGCCGTGCCACAGACCGCACAGCAGGAACACGACGATCAGATTGATATACGTCCGCCATGGTGAAACGCGATTGCCGCCGAGTGGAATATAAAGATAGTCGCGGAACCAATTCGACAGGGAGATGTGCCACCGACGCCAAAACTCGGTAATTGATCCGGAGACATAAGGGTAGTTGAAATTCTCCAGGAACCGGAATCCAAACATCCGACCCAGTCCGATCGCCATGTCTGAATAGCCCGAGAAATCGAAGTAGATCTGGACGGTGTAACAGGCGATGCCGAGCCAGGCCAGGCTGGCAGTGAGCTGCGAACCAGGGATTGCGAAAATGCCGTCGGCAGCAACCGCGACCGTGTTCGCGATCAGCATTTTCTTTCCCAGCCCCACGACAAACCGTCCGACACCGTCCGCGAAATCATCGAGCCTCACCGTGCGACCCTTGATCTGGGCCGCGACATCGTGGTAGCGGATGATCGGCCCGGCAATCAGTTGCGGGAAGAGCGTGACGTACAGGACGACATCCAGCGGATTGCGCTCAGCGCGGTTCGTTCCCCGGTAGACGTCGACGACGTACGAGATCGCATGGAATGTAAAAAACGAAATCCCCAGGGGCAGATGATCGGGCCACCCGTTTGAGAACCCTTCAGGTAACAAATCATCGATCTCAACAATGCCCTGGAGGCTTGAGACGAAGAAGGTGAAATACTTGAACGCGCCCAGCAGTTGCAGATTCGCAATCACCGCGAGAACGAGCCACAGGTCCGCGATCGGCTTTCCGCGACAGCGATCGATGGCGAGTGCAGCAGCATAGTTGAACAAACAGGAGCCCATCAGGACGGCGACAAACGTCGGCTCGCCTATCGCATAAAACAACAGACTTGCCAGAGTCAGCAGCAGGTTGCGGCATTGCTTTGGCAATGCGAAATTGATCGCCAGGAGCCACGGCAGAAATAGAAACAGAAACGCCGGTTCAGTAAAATTCAACACGAACTCCAAATCAACAGAGCCGAGGGTTCTTCACTCATCCTGCTGGCGCTTCACCTCAGTGCAGTTCATTTTTTAATCGGCGTATTCTTGTAGCCGGGTTGCTCCGCAACTCGGATTCGTTTTGCGGAGCAAAACGACCACAAGTGCCTGCTCGATGACGGCACGCAGATTAATCAACTGAACCGCCCTCGGCTTCATTTTCCACGCGATTCCGGAACGCATGGGCAGCGGAGTATACTTGCACGATGATCGAGCGAGCAACGTCCCGCTCGAAATTCACTCCAGCGCATTGGGTGACGATTGAACGATGCAATTGCTACAATTCGTCCCAAGTTGAATTCCAGCGACCTTCCTGACAAGGGCCAAAATGAACATTCGGCGATTGTGTGTGGTGGCAGCCCTAGTTGTAGTGTTCTCGCTCGCAGCCAAGGTGACAGTGTCCTCGCTCATCGGTGGCTCATCGAACGTCAATGCCGTGGCAACGCCACCGGCCCGAAGCTCTTCATCAGCGGCTCAAGCGACATTGCCGCTGGGTGCGAAAATTGATCTCGGCGTTATCGTTCAGGGGAAGTCGGCGGAATTGAGTTGCTGGATCAGAAACCAGGGGACAGGCGATCTTCAGTTGTCCAAGATCGAAAGCAGTTGCGAATGCCTGGAAATCCACCTTTCCAAAATGCACATCGCCGCCGGGGAACGCATCCTGGCACACGCTCATTATGATGGTGCCAAGGAGTCGGATTTTGCTGGATCGCTGCAGATTGAAGTTCAGTTGATCGACGACAAGGGAACCAAGGTCGGCCAAATCGATGTTCCGATCGAAGTCATTCGTGCCGACGCAAATTAGGAAACATGATGAACAACACGAGAAACTCTCATTTGGAGGCCATTATGAATAATTCGAGATTGCCATATATTGCGGTAATGACCTTCGTGTTTTCGCTCTGCGGTTGTACGCAGAGTGTCCCGGAAGCGGCTGCACCGCCTGTCACGGGTTCCTCTGGCCAAAGCGACGCCAAGCGCGCAGGCGGATCGACGGCGCGTGCAGGCGACAAATCAGACCCCAGCGGGATCTGGACATGGTCTGTAGGTACCGATGAATCGAAACTTGAGATGAAGCTCGAGTTGAGACTCACTGGCGTTCTTCTCATGGGAACAATTGAAGGATCCAAGGCTCAGATGAAGGAAATCGATGACGCCAGCTTCAAGGATGGCGAAGTCGCCTTCTCGGTGACGCGCAATCGAAAGGATGGGAAAGTCATCACGAGGTACAAAGGTAAGCTGGAAGGAGACACGATTAAGGGGAAAGCAGAAGTCACTCAAGTCGACGGCAAAGTGAGCGTCCGCGATTGGGAAGCAGAGCGCAACTAAATGACCGTGCGCGATTTCGATCGTGATAGGATGTGCCACTGCTTCGTAGTCGTCGGAGAAGCAGTGCCATTCGCGGGCAAGCATCGCTTGGTCGTCCGAGCAGAATCGCGCACGGTCATTTAGCGCTTTGTCACGGCTAAGTGCAACTCCCCGTAAATCGGGGAACACATATTGTGGCACGACGCTCCGCGTCGTGGGTTCACGATGCGAAGCATCGTGCCACACGACGCGGGTAACGGTTCTCAAAAACAGAAGAACGACGGAACAACAACATTGTTTCGATCAAGGACGAGGGTTTGATCTACTTCATCCCGGCAGGGATGGGAGCCATTAGCCGGGCGGTTCTTCTTTTTGAGCGGCGCGTTTTGCGGAGCAACTCGGCCACAAGTGCCCGCTCGACGACGGCACGCAGATTAATCGACTGAACCACCCTGACGATACCCCCGGTGGCCATAGAAACGCTCTGCGACCCCTTCAGGGTCGGGTCAATTTTTCGTAAACACAAAAATCGTTACCCGCGGTGCGTGCCACTGTTTGACGGCTTTGCGTTAAACAGTGTTTCTGATCATGACTGAGAAGGCGCGCATTTGATGCTGGGGGACTGCAGCCCCAGAATTGGTCCAAGGAACTCATGATAGGGTGATGAGCGATTCACGGAGGTCGTGTAGATCGGCTGCCGGACCTGCCAGCGGCTGACCGTGCGAACGGACTTGCCGAACTTATGGAATTCGAGACAGCGTTCCGTGAACGTCAGGCCCGCGAATTCGCAGAGTTGCCTGACCATCTGCTCCGGATTGTCGACCAGTTCCTCATAGTTGATTTCATGCAGCGAGGACGCTGGCAGAACTTGACTCCAGTGAGTGATTAACTTCTGATATTGCCGATAAGCGCAGGCGAGCGAATCGAGATCATGTGCATAATTGATGTTCGCGAAGTCGCTTCGAAAGCACGACAGGCAAGTGTCGGCGGGAGAGCGTCGAGCATGGATAATTCGCACGTTCGGAAAAAGAATGCTGATCAAACCCAGTTCCCGATGGTCGTCGGGTAACTTCGTGATGACACAGGAACGAGATCCCGCGATTCTTTTGAGGCGCCCCTGGATCTCCGCCGCGAGTCGTGAGACGGTGTCACCCCGCATCTGAAGGCAGCAGTCAGGATAGGGCTTCTTATTGTTGATGATGGCGGAAAACGCCATGATCAGATTCGAAAAATCCGTCCGTTCGCCTGCGCCGTAGGCTTCCGGGCATTGACTGAGAATCTGATGGAGCAACGTCGTTCCTGAACGGGGCATGCCGACGATGCAGACGAGGGCTTGATCCTGACTGCCGGCAGGACGAAGTGAATCAATAAATCCTTTGGTAAAGACTCGACAGCGGTCGTCCGCCATTCGTTCAAGAACTGCGTCACTGGCACGATTCCCCAGATGACTGGAGACCTGATTTCCCAATGCCAGATGTGCGAATGACGCAGCATAATCTTCGCGTGTGTCGTAGACACGGCTGACGGCAAAATGAAAGTGCTGTCTTGATTTGAGTGCCAACTCAGGACGAGCGAGGGCTTCGCGAGAGGTGACAAACAGTGGATCTGAAAGATCGTCGGTCTTTGCCAGTTGGATCAATCCATGGTAAGCGTTGCCGTTGAATGGATCGAGCGTCAGAACTTCGTGGTAGAGTGGTTCAACATCCGTCCTGCCGGCGTTGGCATAGGCATCGACGACCAGGCTGAGGCATTTCAGCCTTTGTTTCTTCGAGCGTGGCATGGCGAGCACCTGCCGGCAATAGGCCAGGGCGGTCTCAAGGTCCCCTTTTTCATCCTTTGTATTCAGCGTGATCAACAGTTCTCGAGGATATACTGAATCGGGATATCTCTCGAGCGCCTTCAGCAGATAAGCCTTCGCCGAAGCGTAGTCTTCCCGCAAAATGTGGAGTTGCGCAACACGGCATGAATGAAACGTGATGCCGGCAAGTCGATCGAGCTTTTCTGGGGATAGAGCCGCATCCACGAGATCAGATTGCCGAAGATCGATTGCCATCCTGGCGAGCCACAATCGGACGACAATGATGTGCGGCGCGACGATGAACAGCCCTTTCAGAATTGAAAAGGCATAGTTCGCGCGGCCTGATCTCATGGATGTCAGGGCCTTCCTGAGCGACCACACGACCATCCAGCGATACCAGCGTTGCCAGAGCGGCCGCGATCTTCGGCGGACTGACGGTTGGCTGTCTGCGACCTGAGGTGGTTTGGGGTCCACGGGCAGATCATGGTGGTGGATCGATTGCGGACTGCCATGAACAGTGCGCGATTCGGAATCAACCGAGAGTGAAAGCGTGATGTTGTCCGTAATGCGTTGTCGCTGGTTAGCGGCACCGAGGAAGGGGCGAAGGAGTGTCGAAAACATCAGGTATCCAATAGAGTCCGATGAAAATGCTAACCCCGATTATTCACCACGAAACGCACGAATTGACACGAAACGAAATTCAACAGACTGCTAATTCTCGTTTGTGGGAGCTGCAACCGCCTGAACGTTAGCGGTCACGGGGATTGTGATACGTGGTTCAGTTTTGTTGTCCGTTCGAAGCCTGATGGAAGTCTTCCACAACCCTGCGGGAAGCGAGCTGGTGGTTCGAATCGAAATCCGATAACTCTTTCCTTCATCAATGGTCTCCTGATCGATCTGACAGAGCGGCGAATCGCAGTGAACCTTCAGCAGCTTAAATGGGCCGGAACCTGTTGCGTCAATGTCCACGCTGCCTGTGAGCGATTCCCCTCGCGCCACCTTGCCAAAACTGATCGCTTTTGGCGTCAGGCTGAATTCGGATTCGACCATGCCCTTGATCCGGAGCAGCAGAAACTTCCGTTGCGGGTCATTCGACTCCACGACGATATGCTGCTCGACCGGGCCTCGCTTGTCTTCCAGAGAGACCGTCAACTTCAGCGGCAAGGAACTTCCGGGTTTGATCGTCTTCTGATCATATTCCGCCTTGGTGCAACTACAGCCAGGGCGAACGTTAATGATTTCCAGTTCGTGACGACCAGTGTTCCGCAGCAGAAACACATGGCTGACGGACTGACCGATGCGCTTGCTGCCAAAATCATACACGTCATCGTCGCAGGCGATCCCCTGATGCGAGGCGGCTCCCGTCTGCCCGGCGGACGGTGAATAGGCTCGAAATCCCGCCCACGCGATGCAAAAAGCGCAAAAGACTGCGGAACTGGCCACAAGACCGATTCGGAATTTCATGGTAAAAAGCCTTGCCGTAATGAGAACGTGCAGAGCAAACCCGATGGAGCCTCGAAGCGCCTCCGCGCGACAAAGCTGTTACTAGTCTGTTACGCCTGAAAAGTCCCTCGAGCAGTTGCCATGCATCCAGGCATATGCGGACTGTCTCCTGTATGTAGCCCTGTCGCTCCGCCGACAGGACAGCCGAGTGAGGCTCGGCTCTGATTTCCGATCGGCATGCGTGAACAAGGTGACGTGTTCATCGGCGATCCTGTCGGCGGAGCGACAGGGCTACCATTAGCGAGCAACCGCACTCGCTTCAATTCTCCATTGGATCAGGAATTCACCGGGACGACATCGCCTACGGGAAGACTGGGATACGAAACAGGCCGGTGTCGCGAACCCCAGACCAGTAACGCGGATCCCACGATCCCAAATACCAATCCGCCAATCCAATAATTGCGAGACCTGCGCCAGGGATCGTCACGCACCAGCACGTATCCATCCCACGTCTTAACCCAGCGAGAACGCACGGGCATTCCACTAGCAATCACCTCCATGATGATCGAACATCTGCGAGGCTTGTCCTGATGCTGCCTCCAGTTCGGTTTACAAGCCAAAAACGATTCCTTCAAATCCGCGTCAACTGTCAGGTCTGTATCAGCTTCCCGAGCGACCCGCGCCATCAAAGCCGCGCCCGTCGGAAGACGTTCCTTGACGACGAGTTTCATGTCGTTCACGGCTGGGTCATGACGCAAATCATGTCTTCCGAGGTTCTCGCGAGCAAAACACGCCATTGTGACTACGCCGGGGATGGCTAACGAGGAGGCCAGAACGAGGAAGCGGCAAAACTGCAGCGGATGCGACCGGATAGTTCTCTCCGGTCCATCTGCGCACAACAGCATCAACCCCAGCAGCACGGCCGAGTCGAAACCAACCGCCCACCACGGATTGACTTTCAAATCTCCGAGGCAACCACACGACGGGCGACCGGTGAGCGCCATCCAAAGCGCAATGTCCCAAAAGACGAAAAAGCAAAGCGCAGCGATGATTCGGCTTGCCCGGCGATGCAATCCGTTGATCAACCAGGCCCCCAGCAGGAACTCCATTGTCACCAAAGCGAGGTAGAACGACACCGACCTGATCGCACTGGTGGCTGGCACGCCAGAGTCGATGAACTGATGCCCCTTCAGAGCCGCGGCGGCGACCAAACACAGTCCGACAGCAGTCAAAAAACGTCGGTTGACAAACGACGCGATTCGCGACCGACCTGCGGACAAGGCCATTTAATCCCCCTCGCCAAATCCTAGCTGCCGCTACTCATCGTGCCGCTGGTGGCACCACTGGTGGGGCCGGTGGCGAGAGGATATACAGCGCCACAAGAGCAGCATCCCTCTGTAATCGGATTATAGATGTTTGGACCCGAGGTTGCACCCGGACAGCACGCCTCCGTGGCGAGAGTGTAAACAAGACTTCCGGCACAGCACCCCTCGGTGGCGAGGGTGTAAACATGATTTCCACAACACGCCTGCGTGGACATGTTGAAGATACTACCATTACAGCAAGCCTGAGTTGAGGGATTATACGTCGTCCCGCCGCAAGTCGGATAGCTCATGGCCTGCGCCACCTTCGCTGCGATGAAACCGAATTGCAACGCCGCAACGCCAACCAACGCGAAACCAGCACTCAAAACGGTCGCCACATTCTTCCGAAGCAACGGAATCATACCCGCTCCTCTAGTGTTAAGAACATCGATCGGCAGAATCAAATCCGAAACACACGGACGCCCATAACAACACGACGAGATTGCCGGGAAGGTGTCTTCCGTCGACCACTCGGAGCTTAGGCCGTCGGAGTATACCGAGCGCAAAATGATGCGCCAAGCAAAACGCTCCGTCTACTTCGAAAAAAACGTAAGCATCTGAATTTCGCGCGAAATCGATGCGCCACAATGATGTGCGCCAGATCGGATCACACAGGCGGCGACTTTGGTTTGATCACGTTTGACGAGCGCGCAGAGTGGTTGCATAATATGCGATATTGTTATTGGATGAATCGTAACAACACACTCGGATGTACGAAAACGTGCTCTATCACGATTGACTTCACATTTATCCCGCGTTTTTCGGCATCTGCAACGGTTACGGCTATCAATTTGGAGTTCTCAGTCCGTTCGAATAGGCCAAAATTCCATGCGTGCTTCGGTAAGTGCTATTTGCAGTGCCTTCGCAGAAACCGTCCGACGATTTCTTGGGCAGCACGATTTGCCAATCGTGCGCTTTGCTACGGTGTTCGCCGTCTTTAATGTGCTCCTAATCCTCGGTGTTTTGTCGGCAGTCCCCCGTAAAAGCCGCTTGTCCCTAATCTCGATTCCGGAGAAAATCGATTTCGGCCAAGTCAAGCAAGGCGATTCCCTTTCTCGCTCAGTAATGATTCATAACGAATCAAATAGGCCAATCAAGATCGTGGCTCCGCAGACCAGTTGCGGATGTATGGCGACATCAATTCCATCGGGATTTCTGCAACCTGGATCGAGCGTGCCATTGAGAATTGAATGGCACATTGGAGAGGGCGCGGGAATGAATCAGGTTTTGTTGACATTAGAATACATGAATGCAAGCAACACGGAGGACGCGCTACGGATTCCTGTCACAGCTCTCTCGGTTCCGCAGTTTGTTATTCAGCCTGACCGTCTCGTATTCTCTCAGAGGCTTTCCGTTCCACAACACGCTTCTGTTCATATTCATCGCCATCCACTGTGGGCGTCTGGTAGTGTCACGGACGTTCGAGTATCAGATCCAGCGTTGTCTACGTCTTTTCAAGACGGCACCATAGCTGACGACATAACATTCGATGTTACATATGACACTTCCAAGAATAACCGCCGTGTTGTCGATCGCGGCATACGCGTCGTTACGAGTGCGGATGAGTGGCCAATGCTATTTGTGCCGGTCGATGTGCGATAATCTGTTATTTGACCTTGAGGTGCGCCTGGCAGTCCAATGGAGTACCACGTTCGATTCGCACTCGTCGATCAACAAGCTCATCAACGCGCTTCGTCCGTCGCCGTTTTCTATTGGTTCGATGGCTTTCGCCTCGACCAGGCCCAAAACAGGCCGACACATACCAGAAGCACGAGATTTCCAGCAATAAAGAGCTGAAGCATCGTTGGTGACCGTTGCGCGTCGGCTTGGTGGGCATCACCGCCAGGCATCGAATCTAGCAAAGGTGTTTTCTTTGCCTTTTCGATCACGCCCCCCAAATCTTCAACCTTGGCAGGGACTTCATATGCGATGGCAGTCCCTTCCGCGAATCCATCCAGTTTCGCCGTTTTGTCGTTGACTAGAGTGCCGGGCGTCGCGTCTGACGTGAGGACAAATTCTGCATCATCGACTCGTTCGGTGGTCAATCGCGTCACTTCCCACTCCTCGGAAAGGAACGAGTCGGTAAACAACTCCGTCGTGCTTTCGAATTCGTGTAATGTGCTGACAATCTTTCGGGGAATCCAGATGTTTCGGCCTGGCAGTTCCTCAAACGCACTGAAGGCGGTCGTATTTAAAAGGACGTCTGGATCGTACCATTCCTCCGCCCGCAAGACCGCGAACTGTAGTTCGCGAGCAAGATAGAAGACATACTTCCGCAAGGCCGGCAGCTTGCGCTGCTCGTCGAGTAAAAGTTTTATCTCGTCGCGTCTTTCCTTCGATTCACTTTTCACACTAGCACGCATTAAATCTCGCATTTCGCCGTGCTGTTTGATGGGATTCTTGTCCATCAGGACAATTCGTACACAGGCACGCCCTTCGACCTGTACCTCTGTGATCGAACTCAATTCGGCCCTTTGCTGAATTGCCTCAGTAATTGCGGACTTGAAGTCGGGCGAATGCCAATCGAATCCGGTTCTGTTGAAGGCTATTCGGCTCGCCATAAGGTAGTATTGAAATTCTTCCATCGACGAACCGGGGAGCGGTGGAATATCGCCGTTTCCCCGCCGAAACTTGTCCGCTTGCTCGGTCGTCCTCTTGAGAACAGCGAACGGTGGAATGGAAATATTGCTCGCCTTCATCATCATCGCTTGCGCAGCAGTCACCTTTGGTGGGATGCGGGTGTAAAGGTCTGTGCCGTCATAGCTCATTTCAAATTCAAGTTTCCCAAATGGATCACCGACCGCGAAACGCGCATATCGATATCGCGAGTCCTGATGCGTGCAGTTGTAAGTTCTCTTTGAAAGAAGCTTGTCTCTGCCGGACGCCTTCGTCAGATTTAGACGATCCAATGTCGACTGCTCGTCGAGTGTGGATCGGAGCTGATATGAGAATGAAATTGAGATTGGATTCAATTGACTGATGTTTCGCGCAAGTGCCTGCTGGATGTCGGCGGGCAGTACCAGCGCATCTGCCGCGCGTAACTGTGACGTCCCTGAACTGAATGCCAACGCAAGTGTTGTGCTGAGCACGACTACAATCGGGCAATTAAGAACGACGCAATTGAAAACACGGAGAACGAACATTGGCTGGAAATCCTTTCGGGTTTCGATTGCGTTGAGCGCGCAATCACAATGAACGACTGGGCGACATGCCCAGTTATGGCAAACGTTTGCCGATGCGTAAAGCCCAGTGTTCCATCCGAATGACATATCCGTCAACACGTGAGAAGGTCAAATAGCGACTCCGACGCGCCCGCCACTCTAAAGGGTGTGGGCGGAGCACACAGTTTTCAGTCTGCTGTCTCGGCCCGAAGACTGGACAATAGCCCAAAAGCGTAAGAGTGGCTGGCACACCAGAAATACAAGCGCCGGTTGGGGCGATCGAGGATTATTTCTTTAGCAAGAACAGCACGCGTCAAGAGCACGGACTCCTTCATGCGACGCAACATGCGTCGCTAGGACGCAGTAACAGCCAAGTCTCCGGCGGCCGCCGAGGGACTATTTATCTATCATCATTTGCATGCTCGAGGCCTAGCTGAATGCGCACTCTAAACACCGCCGCAACCGTCAACGACATTTGAAATGTTGATTGCAAACGATCGCGCCAACAGAAGACGACCGAAAAAGCCGCTGAAGGCCGTACTCCGGCCTGCCATGCGATTACGCAAAAGGAGGATAAGAAGGGGGAGAAGGTGTTGGTGGAGGTCCACCGCATTTAATTGGCCAGCACGCCCAAATTAGCCCTCCTCCGCCTTCCAATGGGTCGCCGTCCTGGATGTACCAGCAGCATTGCACGCCACATCTGCGAAAAGTCCATGTTCGGCTGATACAACCCGCGCCCTCTGCCGAGGCGGCGAGAGCCACTACGCCACACACATAACAGAGAAACAAAACGCGCTTCATTTGAACCTCGCAGGATGGAGATTATCGGTTATCTAGACGCATTGTGCAACGTGCTGCCGAGTAACACAATTGCGGCGAGGAGACGGATTGTCAATGGTCGAGTGTGAGAAAATGAGTGTCGCGAAACGCATGTACGTGTGGTTATGCTGGTCATTGTGCAAGAGTGTTGAATTGTCGGGGCCAGTCGTTTCGCGGAGAATTAGGTGCATTGGTGAATTGCGGACGAGCAAGTTGACCGGAAGCGTTCGAGGTGAATTGCGCTTTGGAGCATGGATGGGAGAGTCATGTAGATGCTGGCCGCTCGGAAAAACTGAAGAGGTCTTCGGAGTTTTCCACTGGAGCGAATTCAACCGAGCTTCGAGGACAGCGTTCCAATTGTTCGCTCCGGCGAATTTCCGTTCATAGGACTGCACCAATACTGCGATCACCGCGATAGGTTCGGGAGACGACCGCCAAGGCGTCGAGTGCTGAAGTGGCACCCAAAACTGCCGCTTGGACGTCGAGAGGCCTCTGTCTCGTGGCCGGAATGACAGGTGCCCGCCTGCGTTTTCCCCGTGGTCAATCTGGACGTCCTGAGCATCCGCCGTGGAGACGTCAGTTGCCAACTGTCGATGCTCGATCCGTTCCTGCACGCTGGTGAAATCGCTGGCCTTGGGAGTGGCCGCAATTCCGGCCGGAATGGGATTCAGATCGACGCAGGCCATGCAGGCGGCGACCGCTGTTTCGTTGACTGGATCCATTGCTGGCGACGCGAATAATTCTTTCCCGACCGTTTGTCCTTTCCGCACAGGTACGTCCGCCTGACGCGACGGCTGATCAAATGAAACGTCTGGATTTCGTCTGCAGCACAGTTCTCCGACCGATTCAGCCTTGGCATCGATAAGTCTGCTTCACGAATGGATTGGTACCTTGGTACCATCGTTGCCACGTCTGTATCCTCCATCAAGGTGGATGGCACCGGTTGGCTGTCCAATTCACAAGGGGGCTTGCGTCAATGAAGATGACACCATTAACTCGAAGTATACTCTTGTCGTCGAACGCATTTAGTCTGTTTTGCGCCATCACGATCTCATGGATCTTCCTGCGACTCAGTCTTATCGATGCCCAACGAATTGACTTGGCTCCGAGCCAATTCAGCCTGGAGGTTATCACCGCTGAAGATTACCGTCGCATTTCTGAAGCAGCGCCCCAAGAGGTCACACTTTCGGATGGTACGCGATTCACAAAGGCTCCCGCTTGGTACACCACTGTACTCCCGAACTATGCGAGGACTCCTGACGGAAGCCACTATGTCCTGGTCGCACTTAACTCGACGCGCTTTATGCTTCCGTATGTGGAACCTTACATCGGTATATTTGCCGTGCTCACGGCCTACATGTGCGGGCTGAGTTTGTGGAACCAAAGACGCGTCCGAAAAGAATTCGAATCGACCAATGCCTCATTCTGCGAAAACTAAACCGGCAGCGAATCCAGCGCACGCCTTCGCGGGTTGAAGGAATCAAACTGGTGTTATACTCTGCATGCCGACATGAGCCAAGCCCCCCCGGAAATCAAAGCACCGGGCAAGTCGTTTCGGCGTATGTAGTTACGGCACCCACTTGGAGTTTCCGCCATCTGATGAGCGTAGAAATGAAGCGGGCGACGAACGGCAGATGTTCAACCGACAAGATGCATGCTAATCTGCAATCCTTGCTTTCACACGAGCGCTAATCGGGATCTTCAAAAAACAACATCTGAATCACGTTTGCACACTTCGAACAGACCGTACAGCTCCACTTCGTGCGCTATGTCAACGCTTGAGTTTTGAGGAACGACCTGTACGGTCCATTTATCGCTATCGGCTCGCAAATCGCCGGCAACCACCCAATCGCCGTTAGCACGAAATTCAGGCGACTCGGCAATATTCCCAATTTTTCGGCGGGGGTGGCACGGGCGTTATGGCCGAGAAGCAGAAGCGTTTCGATGTCGAACAAGCCGATTTGGGTGCCACTGCGCGGCCGCTTCGGGCCGCCAGTGCCGATGTGCTGTTGCCACACTGTGGGGTTGAACGGGATCAGATTCAGCCTCAATGGTGTCCCATCAATCGTAGTGCCGGCTGGTATGCTTCGGACACACATTCAATTGATCCAGACCTTCCCAGGAGCTACGGTCTGCCTTGGGACTTCTTCATCTGAATCAGTGACGAGCCCACCACAAGCGATGTGTGACCGGATTGATTGTCGTCCCTCAATCGCACTGGCGGCTCAAAGCAGCCGCGCAGTGGCACCCAAAACCGCCGCTTGGACGTCGAGGGGCCTCTGTCTGATGGCCGGAATGACAGGTGCCAGCCTGCGTTTTCCCCGTACTCAATCTGGACGTCCTGAGCATCCGCTTTTCCTATCAGGAATTCACCGGGACGACACCGCCTACGGGAAGACGGGACACGAAACAGTCCGGCGTCGCGACCCCCAGAACAGCAAGGCGGATCCCACGATCCCAAATACCAAACCGCCAATCCAGTAGTTGCGAGACCGGTGCCAGGGATCGTCACGCACCAGCACGTACCCGTCCCACGTCTTAACCCAGCAACAGCGGACGGGCATTCCACTGGCGATGACCTCCATGATCATTGAACATCTTCGAGGTTCGCCTTGATGCCTCCTCCAGTTCGGCTTACAACGCAGAAACGATTCCTTCAAATCGGCATCAACAGTCAGGTCCGTATCAGCCCCCCGAGCAACCCGCGCCATCAAATCCTCGGCCGTCGGCAGACGTTCCTTGACGACGAGTTTCACGTTGTTCACGGTCGGGTCATAGCGCAAAGGGTGTTTCCCCAAGTCTTCGCGAGCAAAACACGCCATGGTGACGGCCCCCGGGACGGCCAACGAGGAGGCCAGAACGAGGAAACTGCAAAACCGCAGCGGATGCGACCGGATTGTTGTTTCCGGTCCATCCGCGCGCAGCAGCATCAATCCCAGCAGTACGGCCGAGTCGAAACCAACCGCCCACCAGGGATTGACCTTTAGATCCCCGAGGCAAGCGCACGACGACCGACCGGTGAGCGCCATCCAAAGCGCGACGTCCCAGAAGAAAAAAAAGACCACCGCAGCAAGGAGTCTGCTTGCCCGATGGTGCAATCCGCTCATCAACCAGGCGCCCAAGAGGAACTCGATTGTCACTAACAGCAAATAGAATGTTACCGACTTGACCAAGCTCAATGCGGGAACACCAGAGTAGACAAACTGATGTCCCTTCAGGCCGGCAGCAATCACCAAACAGACACCCACCGCAGCCAAGAAACGCCCGTTAAAACACGACACCAATTGTGAGAGACCTCTGGACAAGACCATCTAATTCCTCACTGAATCCTAGCTGCCAGAGGTGCCGCCGCTGGTGCTCGATCCGCCGCTCGATCCGCCGCTGCCGGTCTTCGGGAATACTTCACCGCAACTGACGCAGCACGTCGAAGCGTTCTTGTTATAAACTTGCGGGCCCCTGGTGCTTCCTACGCAACACGCCTCCGTGGAGAGGTTGTAAAAACTACTTCCACAGCACGCCTGGGTGGCAACTGTATAAACTGCCATGTTTCCACAGCACGCCTCGGTGGACATGTTGTAAATACTGCCGTTGCAGCATGCTTCAGTCGAGGGATTATACGTTGCCCCGCCGCAAGTCGGATAACTCATGGCCTGGGCCACCTTCGTCACAATGAAGCCGAATTGCAACGCCGCAACGCCAACCAATGTGAAACCAGCACTCAAAACAGTGGCTACATTCTTCCTGAGCAACGGAATCATACCCGCTCCTTTAGTGTTAAGGACATCGATCAAGAAAACCGCATCATTAGCAGACTAACGCCATTTGCGCGCGATAACGCAAAACACGAAGTGAACGCGACCAATTGAGAGAAGTGTCGATACATATCACCGGCCAACCGCAACGTTCGCCACGCTCTTACGATCTCGCAGCCGTTAAATGGTTTTCAACAAATCGAACACCCAATACATTGAGTATGTTCTAGAGCAATCCGCATCTGACCGATTCGCCTTTATCCAGCAAGAACGCGTGTTCCGAAGAACAGTCACAACTGATTTCGACCGCAAACATACCAATTGCAAAATGCAGCGCCAAGCGAGATGAATCGTTTCTGTTGACAAAAAATGAAACGCTGTCTTTTCCGACGTGTGAGTGTTCCGCGATGAGGTGCTACGGGGCGGGTCTGGGACACGTAGTCGGCTAGACTCACGGAGTTCGCCCGAGACAGATCGTTCGTCATTGGCCGTCACCCTCCTGACGTGTGACATCGATACGCAATGGCAGCCATTCACGCCGCACCTCGCACTATTGGGTGTGTCAATTGCGATCCCGAAACACTATTCGCCACCGGACTGATCGACATAGCCACACAAAAAACACGCCGATTTCCTCCTGCAAATACCCGCCCGATACCACTTCGTTGCGTCAGTAACCGAACCTCGCGCAGGATCGGACTTGACTTTTGGGAGTGTCAAGTTCAAAGTGAGCGCCCCGGAACGCCAAAGGCGGTCAAATGTGCCGCCATGTCAAGCGAGACGGGATCATTCTCACGCACCACAAACGTCATTTCAATCCGGTCATTTTTCTATTGCCGTGCTGACGGTGCAGTATCGGCAAAAGAAAGCTGCTCTCAGACTCCGTTACCGTGCGCATTTACGCTCGTTTTCATCACAGAGTTCCGTAGTCGGGGTGTTTGCATTTCGTATCGTGTCTTGTTGTAGTCAACGGTTTTCAATGAAATCAGTACGGCTGATGTCGACGCTTGGATCTTGCAGTTTCGTTGCCCTTTCATTGACATTTGTACTCCTCGTCGGCTACCCGGCTCGGATCGACGTTTCTAATTCACAATTCTCACTTGGGTCACGACGCGTCGGGGACCGCTTTACGGTACATGTTTATGCCGCAAATGCGGGTGGCCGAATGCTAGATATTTCCGAAATTCGAACGACCTGTGGATGCGTATCACCGAAATTCTCCGCAACGACGCTATTACCTGGCGAATCAGTCGAGATACCTGTCGAGATTAATCTTTCTGCGATGCATGGTGATTTCTCTGGCAACGTGTGTATTTGTTCCAACGACGTAGATCGTCCCGAGGTTACCGTAACTTTTTCGGCGACCGTTCATGGCATTCTCGACGTCAGACCGCGACAATTGACACTGGAGCGCTCCGTTGGGAACGACAGGCTTACCGGACGAATCGATATCGATTTCTCGAATTCGCCTAATTCTGAGATTCGGTCGGTCTCTTTTCTCGACGCCCCGATAAGCGTCTCGGTCAGCCGAATGGTCGGCCAGGTACAAGAGGTGCGAGTTTCCACCGTCGACTCATCAATACCTACGTTGTTACTGATAGAGACGACTGCGCCTGACGAGGAATTGATTAGAATTCCGATTGCTCTGCCGACTGGCATTTAACACTCACAACAACTATTCGCATGGTGTGCTATGAAATCACTCCGCAGATACGGCTTCCTGCTCCTCTTCGCCGTCCTTCTGATTCCCTTGGTGCTTCAGTTTGTCTTTTTTCCGTCGAAACATCAAGATCTAACGATCAATCCACTGAAGGGGTTGAATTCTGTGTCGTTCGGCGACTCGCGTGAGACGATCGAAGCACTGATAGGGCCGCCGCAACTTACGACTTCCGCCGGCGCACTCGTGTACCCGGACCTTGGAATGGTGCTTTACATGCGGAACCGCTCCGCTCTCTCGGCGATCGAAGTTTTTACCCCAGAATCAAATCCATCGGTACGCGCCTCATTCCCGGGTACAATCGGCGGCGTGATTCGACTGCAGTGCAGTCTTAGCGCAGCCACAAAAGCGATTGGCGAACCACGCTCCGTAGCTAAAGATGATGAGGATGTAACGGCCGAATGGCCACAGCTAGGACTAACGCTCCATTTTCTCGACGACAGGCTGCTGCAAGCGTACGCTACGGATGCAGCAGCCGGCGCCGCCGCTGTTCAATAGGGTTTTGAGTACTGCCACTTCATTTGTTTGGGGAGACTTCCGTGAAATCGCTTTTGAAACTTGCTACCATCTTCGTCGTAACGACGTGCCTGACCATCAGTTATGCCCCCACTGCATACAGTCAAGCTTGCTTCAAGACAAAGGCATGCAAGCTCAAATTTGGGTGTACGAGGACTAAGCCGAGATGCTGGAACTTGGGGTTCCAGCAAACACTAGGCAGCGTTCCATGTAACGATTCCATAGTTGGGCAGCCCGTCGCCGATTGCGGGGCCGAAATCTCCTTTTGGACCTATTTAACAGGGTGTATCTATCCTTCTGGTGGATGCGGCGGATCGCTGCAAACTAACTGCCCGAATAAAGTGTGAATACGCCCCTAAGCACAATCGCGTCGATTAGCCCGCCCGCCCTATGTTGCTGGGGCGGAGCGGCTTTGCATTGACGGCCCGGAGCTGCCACATGTCCAGTCAACCACTTGACTCACGAGGTAATAATGTACATATGCGCTGCCCTAGTTGCATCACTTGCCGCGGCTCAATTGGATGATGCGGCGGCGGAAACTGTGATCGCAGGAATGCGCCATCGGCTATCTCAGTTTAAGACGATCGCGTTGAAATGCGAAACGACAGTGAATTACTCGGACGGCTTCGCCGAATCCCATAATGGCGTCTCACAGCAACATTTTCAGCTCCGGGCGTGGATTGACGGGTCACGATTCCGATCCGAAGTCAACTCTCCAGAGGTCTTAACATCTTCGGATTCGGTTGATTTCGTTTCGACTTTTGATGGCGGACGATTCTTTTTCCTAAAGACGCGACAGCCAACTCGATTGGTTCGCGGGAAAACTCCGGCATTTGACTTTGCGCCAGATGCATCTTTCAACCCGTTGGTCGCCCCATACGCGTTTGTTTTTCTGGATGGAAGAGAGTTTAGCTGGACAGGTCTATATGATGACGATCGATGGTCGTTATTCCGGGCTCAGATGCTGAGTATCGCGACGGTTGACGACAATCGCATCCTGGTGACTTTGCGGCATCCCAAAGGTGAGATGTACGTTGATGTGTATTTATCTCTCGACGACAATTACTTGCCGATTCGACATGTCGTCCGCGACGACAACGGGACTGAGTCCGAGACGGTAGTCATGGAAACTCAAGAGTTTGAGCCTAATATGCCACGTTTCCCGGTGAAGGTCAAGATGTCGAATTTCGGGAGCGACACGCCAGTCACAACAGCTTTGTATACGATAGAAAAGGAATCATTGATAATCAATAAGCCTGTCACGAATGTGCAGTATACTATTGCAAGTAGTGACGCGATTGTCATCAGCGATACTGATACTGGTGAGTATACTGACAAACGTAGTATTGGCACTGTGGCGGTCAAGAATAAGGTGACGCAAGGAACGCGGTTGTGGTTGATTATAATTAATGTGACGTTGCTCGCGGCTCTGCTTGGCTATTGGATTGTGAGAAGAAGAGCCACGACGAGTCGCTGATTGTGCGGTGTCGATGTGGTCCTCGATCAGTTGGTGCACGCCCCCGACGCTTCGTGCGTCGGCGCTGCGCGTAGTGGCGAATGGCAATTAAATCGTTGTGAGTGGAATTCATGAGACGTAGGGCGCTACGATCCTGTTTGTATCTCACGGTGGCTCTGTTCGGTGTGCTGTGTGGCATGTGGCGAGTAGGCAGTCAACGACCTGGGGCGCCGCCGGAGATGGCGTTAGACCCACCAGCAATTGATTTGAATGAGCTAGAAAGCGGTGAGAAGAAGAGCGGTGAAGTTCGCATTTGGAACAAAGGCGGAAGTGATTTGATAATCGAACGAATTCAGCTGAGTTGCGGATGTGCAGAGGCTGATCTCGCTTCCAATACGATTAAGCCCGGGAGTTTCAGTATTTGCTCGATTTCTCTGCATGCTGTGTCAGGAAGTGGACCAAAACGTGAAAGCGCGATCCTGGTTTCTAACGATCCGCTACGTCCGCAGGTGAGGTTGCCGATTTCCGCGTTTATAGGATTGAGCGCAGTTGTAAATCCGACTGTAGTAGATTTCGGGCGGGTTTCGATTTCCGATCTGCCGATGTCGCTTAGTGTCGCGATTTCGGGAAAGGACGCACGTGAAGCTCAGCAGATTAGTACTCGCGTTGAAGTGCCATATTGTGATTTGGAGGCAAGATCTGATCGAGAGCAGGAAGCATGGAGAGTGACCGTTTGTGTTTTGAGGGGAAATGTGATCATTGGACCGGTGAATGGCGCGGTGGATGTCGAGCTTGACTTAGGCAAGAATAAGAAAAAGCGCATCCGGTTGTCGGTACGCGCGGAAATCGTGGGGGAAGTCTCCGCATCGCCGCCGTCGTTACTTGTCAAGCCTGGTGAGGAGCAGGTAGTAACGCATCTTTTCGGTGAGATTTCTGACGCGCGAGTTGTATCAGTGTCAAACGGAATATCGCCGCTTGTGGCGACAGTTGTGAAACGGAATGGTGAGCAGTTTCAGATAGAGTTGCAGCGGTCGCCGCAAAATCGGAACGAGGTCGTCGCGACTGGATACGTCGAGATTGAATGCGTTGGTGCGAATGGATTGCACCGGATGGCCGTCCCCGTCACGGTTCTGCCGCCCGTTAACAGTTCTCGATGACGCCGACGGTCGTGGCCGTGTTTTGGCATATTCCCACGTGGACCGGAGAACGTGTTGTGATTCAGTCCGTGCCGTCGAATCTTCGCACTTGCGAATCATTGCGCGTGACGGAGAAGCTGAAGAGAAATGCCCCAAGTGCCGCGAAGAGCTGAAGCGCAGACACGGCGATGCTGCGCCAGTCGATGACCGATTCTGAGTTCATGAGAACTTGAGCTCCGAAACAATTGCAGTCAACTGTCACGCCGGTCTTCCATGCCCATGCACGCACAACCACAAATGAGGCACTTAATACGGTGCTGATGAGCAACGCACCTGTCAGATGCAGCCGGGACAACAACGCCAATCCCGTGACGATTTCCAGCGGAGGAATGAACCTCGCGAGTAGAATAGCCTGGTCCCTTGTGAACAGTCGGTACCCGTAAAGACTCGACAGAAAATCGTAGGGATGCTGCATTTTGGCGATCCCCGCATAAAGAAACATCGCTCCAAGAGTCAGGCTGATCAATGTCACAAGCCACTGAAACTGGAGATCAACTCTGGACAAGCGAGCAGGAGACGGGCCTGTCGAATTGGCGTCAGGTTGAGTTACCGCGGTTGTGATTGTTTCTGTTGCCACTCCAACCAGCCCCCTGTGAAGAACTTCAACCGAGTATACCCCTCCGAAATCAGCAGCTTCCCGACATACTCGTCGTAATTGCAGCCTGCACTTTGGCAATAAATCACGATCGGCGTTGTTTTGCTGTAGGCGGAAAAAGTCTCTCTCACTTTTTCCACCGTGGCACTGGCATCTGCTGGAAAGCTGATCGCACCCGGAATGTGACCGGCATTGAAGTCGGATGGATGGCGTGCATCGATCAAAAGAATTTCCTGCGAAGAAAGGATCGCGTTCAGTTCTTCAACCCCCAACGTCGGTATCCAATCGGCGATGTGGCGATCTTGAATGCCCGCGACAACGTCATGATCAGCCAGGCAGCCGCCCGATATGGAAAAGAGAGACATTCCCCCGACAATGGCAATGGCTCCAAGCGATATCGAACCGACCTCGCCAAACAACCGAAGAATAGGCCCCGCCCCTCGGCGACCATCAGCAACGGTGAGGCGACCGCTATTGGTTCTAAAAATTAACCAGCGAATAACAAGAACGACAGTCGCCAGCGCAATGAAACAAGTCATGCCAAAAACATAAAGAGAACTTAGGTCGATGGGATGGTCGGATATGAACAGCCCAACGCCGTCCCAAATCGCAGCCAGGTGCTGCATTGGTATGGTTTTGATTTTCCCGGTTCCGTCATAAATGCGCACGTTTCCCGAATTGGTTCCCAGGAACAAGATCCAATGATCGTACTCGGAGGCCGACGGACTCGAACGGACATGCAGCAGCACCGGAGTGCCCACCATTGTCAACATTCCGCAGTTCATGCTCTTCATGATCCGCGTCTTGAGATTGTGGTCCTCAACTGCCAATGCCAACTCTCCGACGCTGCTCCCTTTTCGGGAGCCCAGATACCGATCTTTGATGAGCGAACGGAATTCGACATCGCGGCCAAGCACCTGCATGGCTGCATGGACACAATACAGCCCACAATAACCTGGAATTGGAGAAGCACCAACCGGCTGATTCGGCGGCGATGCACCATCGGCATTGACAGCGCGGACAACAAGCAAGAACGCGCCATGACAAAAGAGACAAAACCAGCGCCCCGTCCAACGCAATATGGCGGAAGTCCATGCTCGGCAGCAGAGACCGTGCTGGCTCATATGCTTTTTGACCTGCTTCGGCCTATGGTGAAGTACCAACCAAGCCCGCAACCAAGAACTGCCAAATTCAAGAGGAGAAACCACCAGATTCGGGAGGTGGCTGCCGCAGCTTGAAAGTCGTCTTTGCCCATCTTAACAGCCAATCCACCCGCACCTTCGGGATGCATGTCCCCTTTATCCCAGATATATGCGATGTGCGCCTCCGGCTTGTCGTAATCAGAGACACGCGCACCGTCGTCAAAATCCATTTTGAATGCGTCCGTCCCCTCGAAATCTGGTTCCAAATTGAAATCCGATCTCGTGGAAGTCACCAACCACTTCGCTTCACCCGAAACAGCCACTCCGTCGAAAATCGCAAGAACTCCGGAAACGGGAATGAAGTAATTATCAATTTGTTGAAATGCAACGTTGGACATTTTACATGTCCGGGAACCAACCCCCACAGTATCAGGATGCTCCCCGACGGTCATACCGGAATAAACTTCACCTGGCGACTTTGTATGGAGAACGTAGCACTGCGCATAACCGTGCTCAGGGTCCAGACCGAGCTTCACGCTGCCATACTTCGTCACCCCGGAAATCAAGACGCAACTCCGCCCGTCAATCTCTTCATTTTTCATTGCGAGTTCGGCAGCTTCGAGAAGGATTTGCGCCAGCGTTTTTCCCTCGTTCCCGGGGAAATGACCGTCAAGACAAAAGCCCCAGGAATAAGATTCAATCTCACGATTGGTAGACTCCTCGAGTTTTTCGCTCCGCCCTCCTGTGATTTTCTTTCGTCCAACCGAGGTGGTTCGTCCGTAATACCACTTTCCGTCGTTCATCATCCTGTGTGTCATATTGCCAGCGTAATCGTCAGGCTCTCCGAGAACACGCAGTTCGGCAAAGACATCCAACAAGGATTCATTCCGGCGAATTCGACTTGACAATCTTGCTGGATCGGACTTTTCGGCACCCCATTCGGTAACCACCGCGAACGTGCATTTTCGAGACCATGCCTGCCCGGAGATATTCGCCTGAAGCGCTTCGCGGGCACCTGCGACCTCGGCAGCAAACAAAACAACCGGAATATAGAAGGCCAACGTCATCTAAAATCCAACCATTGGTTATGAATATCGCCTATGGGGCATCGCCATTTGCATCCCAACACAGTTCGCTGCAAGTCGGCGTGCATCCCGCCGCCTTGCAATGAGTCGGCAAACCGTTTCTGCGGTCATTATTCAAACAATTGTAAATCGTACCAGGACAGCCGACCAGGCACTCATCCCAATTTCCACCATTACAACCGGCCCCCAAGCACTTCACTGCATTCGTCGCCCGACATGGAGACGGTCCTGCGACGCATGCTCCACCAATCGCATCATGTACGCTGACCGATTGAGGCACAAAATGAAACGCTGAGGCCAGCAACATGACGCCGACCGGCAATAATCGCACCATCGCATTTAGCATTCGAATTTCTCCTTGATTTGGGGATGCACACAACTTCCGCCAAACGCAGCAAAAGTAACGTTGCAGGATAGTCCGTATTGCAACAACACTACCGCCATTACAACACGTCGTCAATCAAGAAGAGTGCCTCAAAAGACGGCATCGTCAAGCTCGCGGTCACGCGAGCCAATTTTGAATGGGTTGTATTAGAAGCGCGTTCACACATTTTCGATAGTCGAGCGAGCTGCCAAAGCACTTGTTGCGGAAGTCAGGATCTTGTCGAAGGATGACCTTGAAAATCGAAGGGTTAATTGCCGTTGACACATGTTGTGAGGGCGCTTTGTCTTTCGGCGGGGTGGCACGGGCGTTAAGGCCGAGAAGCAGAAGCGTTTCGACATCGAACAAGCAGATTTGGGCGCCACTTCGCGGCTGCTTTGGGCCGCCAGTGCCGACGTGCTGCTGCCACACTGTGGGATTGAACGGGATCAGATTCAGCCTCGATGGTGTCCCATCAATCGTAGTGCCGGCTGGTATGTTTCGGACACACAGTCGATTGATCCAGACCTTGCCCGTATCCACGGCCTGCCTTGGGACTTCTTCGTCTGAATCAGTGAAGAGCCCACCACCCGCGATGAGTAACCGGATTGATTGTCGTCCCTCAATCGCACTGGCGGCTCAAGGCAGCCGCGCAGTAGCCGCGATTCCGGCCCGAATGGGATTCAGATCGACGTAGGCCCTGCAGGCGGCGACCGCCGTTTCGTTGAGTGGATCCATTGCTTGCGATGCAAATAATCCTATCCCGACCGTTTGTCCTTTCCGCGCAGGTATGTCCACCTGACGCAGCGGCTGATCAAATGAAACGTCAGGATTTCGATTCAACGCAGATTTGCGACCGATTCAGACTTTGAATCGATATGTCACCTTCACGAATGGATTTGCACCGTCACTGCCCTGTCCGTATCCTCCATCAAGGTGGATGGCACCGGCTGGCTATTGCAATGCCTGATATTTGTCGCCTGAAGATCTCAATCGGGATTGATCGCCATGACGGATACGCCGTCGAATGTTCCGTCGTCGAAGAAGCGGACGATCTATCTCACACTGGCGTGGTTGCTCGCCCTGATTGTAACGTCACCTCTCATTCTGATGCTCTGGACGCCGGTCGTCACGAGCGCAGTGTCTGTTTGGCGCGGAGTGCCGATCACGTCAGTTCTTCTCCCATTTCCGGGACTGGTTCGCGTGAATTGCGCCAATGACAATTTGGTTGGTGCGAGCTTCTGGCGAGATGGATTCGTCGATGTGGAGACCCTCGGCCAATGGCCGCCGGATACGGGAATTCACTTCAAAATAATGAAGTTTGACCCTGAATCTGGCCGCAGATCTCCGATCGAAGGTATCGAGGATGTTTTGGCGTCATCTTACCCGACGAATTTCGAATTTGGCGGACGGTTATTTTTCGAAACGTCCAGCGGAACGTTCGAATACGTCGACTCGAAATTGACGCCGTCCGGTCTGAAGGCCCCTTTGGATCCAGATCCTCATCCCAAGTTCGACCGATTCCTTTACCACAACGAACCTGTCTGGTTTGAGCCAACTTACGATGGTGAGATTTGTGTCGCCGTCTTTTCACAAGGAAGATGGTCGCCACAATTGAAAGTTGTCGTCCCCGATTTGAGTCGCCCGCGGACGATCAGTGGAGTGACGTGCAAAATCGGGCCGTTCGGCTACGCCAGGCAGGTGTATGACGGCAAGGAAAATCATCTGTTCGTCATCACGGATCAAGAGTTACTGCACAAACGCGGATTTGAACTGATCGATCGAAAGTTGCTGCAAAAGCGAGCCATCGCATCAATGGACGAAGAGATGACGACGGTCGACGCAGGTTCAGCGCTCTTCCCTGCCAATTCAGATATCGACCTTGAGGGATGGCGCCTCGTGCGTGGCAAGTTCGTCGACGAAAGTAATCTGATCACCACGACGCCGAGCGCAAATCGGAAAATCACATATCTGGATCTGCCGGTTCTGGTCGACCATCAACCCGCTGTGGTCACGATTCCAGATCAGGGTGCTCCTTTTACACCTGTCGCGCGACTGTATCAATTCGTCAATTCCCAATGGGTGCCGACTTCGACGCTTCAAATGCCCTGCGGTGCTGAACGGTACAATGTCGGAATCCGGCAGAATGGCGACCGGTCGTATCTGGCCGTGGCGACCTCCATTGGCCAGACACATTTCCATACGATCGAATCCGAAGGCTTTCGAAAAATCAGGTCCAGCGACCCGCCCGATTTTTTCCGGTTGTTTGACGGCTCGGCGATGTACTGTTTCATCGGACGCTTGGGCCTTGTTCTGGGCGGGTTACTCGCGTTCTTTTACGTTTTCCTGATGTGGTTGGGGACAGTGCCGACGTACGAATTCGGCATTCAAGCAGTCATACTGGCCAATCCCCTCAATCGCGGCATTGCACGTCTCATCGATCTCTGTCTGATCGCCGGCAGCGCGTGGTTCCTGGGATCCCCTATGACTCGCAACTTCGACTGGGCAAATTACGTCGCAGCACAGAATGCAAGATTGAATGATCCGACGTTTCAACATCCGCTCATCACGCAGGGACGCTGGATGATGACGATGCTGGTCGTCTGGTTCGTGCTGATGACGCTGACACTCGTGATCATGCAGGGACGCTGGGGGATCACTCCCGGAAAATGGCTGCTGCGACTGCGAACCGTCCGCACATCCTTGCGTCCGAGTGGCTTTGCACGCAGTCTGGCTCGCGAGATCGTGCTCGTCGTCGACTGCCTCTGCGGGTTGTGCTGGACACCAGGGATTCTATGCATCGCTCTGACGACAACTCGCCAACGCCTCGGCGATCTCGTCGCCGACACGATCGTCGTTCGAGCATCCAGCCTCAACAATAAGAACTCTGAAAAACAGGCCTTACGTCCCTGACGAACGACGGTCCATTTATTGTCCGGAACGAGCAAACGGCACCACCCACCGTATAGCTCGAACGCAATTTCCAGCCTTTCGAAACCATCCTACGGCCGCCGCGTTCGTCGACGACGGACGACGAAAACCAGGATGGACAAAATGACAATATTCGCCACCACGAACGTCGCGATGAGTTTGCCGGAGGACTTACGCTCTGCAATTCCGCTGCCTGGTTGATGCGCCCTTTTGATCAAGTCGTCCTTTAGGCCGATTCCGGGTCGATATTCAGATTGAGGTTGCGATGGATCGCGAACGTCGACCACAGTACTTCCCGGGAGCAACCCCATACCGCCGAACTTGAAAAGCTTGCTGTCCACTTCATCGAGCAATTCCACTTCCTCAAATACCGTGTCCGTGGTCCACATGACCGTCGAATCGTCCTGGAAAATCGTTCGGTCCTCGATCTTGACTCGACGCGGATAATCGCACCCTCGACATTTCCCCCACTCCCACTCATGACGGTACAGCAAGACGTCGCCACGGTAGTGTGAATACCGCGCCGGCAACGAATCGACATCACGAATCTCGAAGTTGACCGTCAAGATTTCGCTGTCTGTGAGGTAAGAGATTAAGACCCGCCCCTTGACAGTTTCCGCAACGGACCATTTCATTGGTGACTTTGATTGCGCACCCTTTGCAAACCATTCCAACCGCGGTCCGTCATCCGGAGCCAGCCAAAACGAAGGGATAAAGTCTCCATACATTTCGTCCTTCTCCAGGGCGTTCGGAAATAGTATCGTCCCTTGATTCCCCTGGTCATATACCTCAAGCACATGACTCGGCGTCCGGACGTAATTGTAGGCTGCATAATTGTCTGGATTGGGGACGACTGGGTTGGCGGTCAAATGAGCCAGCATGCCATTTTCCCGGAACACGTCCTTCGTACGGATCTCAACGATGAAATCACCGGGATCATCCAGCCGGAGTGCATCCTCCTGAAGACTCTTTGAAGTACGGCGACAAATGCGAACGATGCCAGATGCCGTTCCCGCTTCAAACCGCCCCCTGGCCCGCTCCACGGCGAAGGACATCTGTTGCATCAGCTTGCGCCCGCGATCATTATCAACTGCCATCGGCTCATCAGCCCCTGCATCCAGTCGGAGCAGAACACAGAGGCACGCCGCAACGCAGATTCGCATTACCATGTCCGTATCCTCCATCAAGATGGATGGCACCGGTTGTCCGCATGAACACGAACAGTCGACAAAACGTCGACACACACGGGGATCGTGGACGTCAATCCTCATTCTTTAATTACAGAGATTACGAAAACATCCTGATACAACGTTTGCGACTCATCAGCCTGAACGGTAACAT
>Ga0206824_10082_pt1 | contig 32607 bp, 33 predicted proteins | sample Alteio_BWOrgCont_82_FD_152874 | JGI IMG/M metagenome (GOLD analysis project Ga0206824, IMG submission 152874) | Enriched cells from forest soil in Barre Woods Harvard Forest LTER site, Petersham, Massachusetts, United States -... | ecosystem: Environmental > Terrestrial > Soil > Temperate forest >...
GGCACAAAATTATATTGCTTTGGACAGTATTGAAGATGCTGAAGTATTATTAAATAAAGTGCTAAAAGAACTTCCAGAAAATAATCAATTTTATTGCGCAGCTGAGTTATATTATGGTATTTGTCTATACAAACTAGACAAGTATTATCTAGCAGATTCTATGTTTAGCAGAGCCCTCGATTGTTTTAGAGCAATTGACTCCACAAACATTGCAGTTGCAGGCATAGATTATAATTTGACGCATGTTAATATTGCTTTGGGGCAATTCAAGAATGCAATTGGAAATATTGAAAATGCAATAAGGCTCAGTGAAAAAAATAATAAGGGAGGTAGTGCTAATCCAAAATACCTTGAATTATTGGCTTTTGTCGACGAGCAAATTGCCAACTATAAGGAATCAGAAGAAAAGTACAATTTGGTATTGAGTGACACCTACTCTGAAACAAATTTTCCGGAATACAATTCGAGTGGTGCAAAAATAGAACTTGCTCATTTATATATTGCAATTGGAAAGCTAAATGATGCCAAAAAAAATTCAGAAGAAGTATTGCAAAGTATCACCCCCTCGATCAATAAAGAGAGCATAGAATATGCACCCTTTATTAATACTTTAGCCTATGTTCGGTACTGTGTTGGCGATTATAAATGTGCTGATACATTATATGGAAATGTAATTAAGGCTTGTACCAAATGGAACAGGGCCAATTCTTCTTACACGGCAATTGCTTTAAATGGCTTAGGATTGGTAAAAATGGCAGAAAATAAAACCCAAAAAGCTGATTCCATTTTTGCGGCTTCGCTATCAATACATTTGCAAATATTTGGGAAGTATAATCCTTACACAGCATTAGTATACTTGAATTACGGAACTTTAAAAACAGAAGAAAATACTTTTTCTGTTGCTCATACTATGTTAAATAATGTTCTTGAAATTGACGCAAAGTTCTTTGAAAAATCTCATGATGTTTTTGCAGACATCTATTTTGCTATGGGCAACTTATACAAGAAGGAGAAAAATAATACGGAAGCACGCAGTTATTTTGAGCAAGCACTAAATATTTACCAAAATAAGTTTGGGAAAGACCATTATAAGGTACTCTTAACCGAAAAGGCTTTAAAAAACTTGTAATTAACCTCTATACATCACCTCTTTCACCGCCCTAACAGTCTTCTCTATATTAGGCAGAGCTAACTCAATCAGATTGGGAGCATAGGGTAGGGGCACATCAGCAGACATAACACGGCGTACTGGCGCATCAAGGTAATCAAAGGCATCCTTTTGCACTTTAAAAGCTACTTCTGTGGCTATAGAGCCAAGTGGCCAGGCTTCTTCTACTATCACTAAACGGTTGGTCTTTTTGACCGAGTTAATTACTGTTGCATAGTCAATAGGGCGTATTGTTCTAAGGTCAATCACTTCAGCAGAAATATTTTCTTTTTGGAGTTCTAAAGCAGCCGCCATAACCACTTTCATAATCTTGCCAAAAGAAACAATGGTAACATCGGTACCTTCTCTTTTAACCTCTGCAACACCAATAGGTATCAGGTATTCTCCTTCTGGGATGTCGCCTTTATCTCCATACATCTGTTCCGACTCCATAAAAACAACAGGGTCATTATCGCGTATGGCTGATTTGAGTAATCCCTTTGCATCAAGCGGATTAGAGGGAACAATTACTTTCAGTCCTGCACAGTTAGCATACCAGCTATCAAAGGAATTGGAGTGCTGTGCTGCAAGCATTCCGGCAGAGCCTGTTGGTCCCCGAAACACCATTGGAATATTAATCTGTCCGCCTGACATTTCAAGCATCTTAGAAGCAGAACTCACCACTTGGTCTATTGCTACTAAAGAGAAGTTAAAGGTCATGAATTCAATCACCGGGCGCAAGCCATTCATGGCAGCACCCACACCTATGCCTGCAAAGCCAAGCTCTGCAATAGGAGTATCTATTACTCTTCTGGGGCCAAATTCATCAAGTAAGCCTTGGCTTACCTTGTAGGCCCCATTGTATTGAGCCACTTCTTCTCCCATAAGGAAAACGTTTTCATCCCGTCTCATTTCTTCGCTTAACGCCTCTCTTAAGGCTTCACGGAAAACTACATTCTTCATAAACTCTTAGTAATAAGGGAACAAATATAGAAATATTAGAGGCACGCCCAATGATAACTATGCCTTTGCTGCTTTCTCTTTCTTAAGAACTCGTGCCGGATATATCTGCAGGGCTTTTTCGAGGCAGTCAATGGCATTTTTGAGGTCAGTGGTATTAAGCACATAGGCTATACGCACTTCATTTTTACCTTGTCCTTTGGTAGAGTAAAAGCCACTAGCCGGAGCAAGCATCACCGTCTGTCCGTTGTGTTCAAAATCCTCGAGCAGCCATTGGCAGAATTTATCTGCATCATGAACTGGGAGTGAAGCAAAACAATAAAAAGCGCCTTTAGGCTTGGGGCAAAATACACCGTCTATTTTATTAAGCATTTCCACTACTAAATTTCTGCGGCTTACATATTCTGCCTCCACTTCTTTAAAGTAAGAATCAGGTGTGTTTATGGCAGCTTCACCTGCCACCTGTCCTACTGTAGGCGGACTTAAGCGGGCTTGTGCAAATTTCAAAGCAATATCCAATATTTCTTTGTTGCGTGTTATAAGTGCCCCAATCCTCAAGCCACAAGCACTGTAGCGCTTTGACACAGAGTCAAGCATAATAATATTTTCATCCACCCCTTTTAATCTCATGGCAGAGAAATGTTCGTGTCCATCGTAGCAAAATTCACGGTAAACCTCGTCTACTAAAAGAAACAAATCGTGCTTTTTAACCAATGCTCCCAGTTGCTCAATTTCCGCTTGGGAATAGAGATAGCCGGTAGGATTATTAGGATTACAAATCATTATTCCTTTTGTTTTAGAAGTAATTATTTTCTCAAAATCACTGATAGGTGGCAGAGCGAATCCGGTTTTAATATCAGAGGTAACTGGTTTAACAATAACACCTGCAGCACAGCTAAACCCATTGTAATTAGCATAAAAAGGCTCAGGCACTATAATTTCATCGCCTTCGTTAAAGCAAGTCATCATGGCAATTTCTATTGCTTCAGAACCTCCAGTGGTAATCATTATCTGGGTGTAATCAAGCTCAATTTGATACTTGTGATAATATTCCACCAACTTACGGCGATAACTCTCAATACCTGCACTATGGGTATATTCTATAATAGGATAAGGAAATTTTTTAATTGCATTCAACATAGTGTCGGGCGTTTTAATGTCTGGCTGCCCGATGTTTAAATGATAAACTTTGCGTCCTTGTTTTTTAGCTTTTTCGGCATAAGGAACCAACTTACGTATGGGTGATGCAGGCATCAGTCCGCCTTTTAAAGATATTTTCGGCATGGTAAAGAGATTTATAACCGCAAATTTGCGAAAAATAAAGGAAATAAGCGGCAAAGATTATTTTTGTGTTTTTAAAAATAATAGCCATGAGAAAAGCCATCTTCACCATTGTATTTCTAATTCTCTCCAATACCTTTATGACATTTGCGTGGTACGGACACTTAAAATTTAAAAGCATGAAAGGTTTTGAGAACCTTCCACTTGCTGTCGTTATAATCATCAGCTGGGGAATAGCTTTATTAGAATATTGTTTCCAGGTCCCTGCCAACCGGATTGGTTTTGAAGAAAATGGAGGGCCTTTTTCGCTTTTGCAATTAAAAGTGATTCAAGAAGTTGTTACACTCTTGGTGTTTGTAGTTTTCTCGATGGTTGTATTTAAAACAAACGTATTACAGCTTCACCATATCGCAGGTTTTGGCTGCCTGATTCTTGCAGTGTATTTACTTTTTAAATAGACTTTACTTTTTATCCAATAAATCCGGCCTAAGTTTTTTTGTCTTTTCAATGCTTTGGTTCAGCCTCCATTCATCCACTTGCTTTGGGTCTCCTGAAAGCAATATATCAGGCACTTTAAGCCCTTTATAGTCTGCCGGACGGGTATATACAGGCGGTGCAAGCAAGTTATCCTGAAAAGAATCAGAAAGGGCGGAAGTCTCATCGGAAAGCACACCTGGTAAAAGGCGTATAATGGAATCACATAAAACCACAGCAGGGAGTTCGCCACCACTCAATACATAATCGCCAATAGATATTTCACGGGTGATGTATAATTCACGCACACGCTCATCTACTCCCTTATAGTGTCCACACAATAAAATAATATTCTTGCAAAGTGACAAGGAATTAGCTTGTTGCTGACTGAATCGTTCCCCATCAGGAGTGAGATAAATAATTTCATCGTAGGTTCTTTCCGCTTTCAGGTCTTCTATACAATTGGCAATAGGTTCAATGGTCATCACCATACCAGCCCCACCACCAAAGGGGGCATCATCCACCTGTTTGTAATTGCCAATGCCATAGTCTCGCAGATTAACTATATTCACTTCTACCAGATTCTTTTCTATGGCTCTTTTCATGATAGAATGCTGGAAAGGACTTTCCAGTAAAGCAGGGTGTAATGTTATGATGTCTATATGCATCTATCGTATTTATACGACAAAGGTAATAAGAATGAGATTCTTTATTTTCATTACCCCATGAGATGATAAATCTTTATGATTTAGATGACCATTATCATAACAAAGAAGGCTATGTGGTATTTATTTTGTAAATTTAGTGCATAAAATCAAACTATGGATATAAACACCGACCAACCCTTAAAAGCTCTGAAGGCTCAAATACTCGAATATATTGAATTTAAAGTTGAGCATACCCGCCTTTCTGTAATAGAATATGTTGCCAAAGTAGCATCCTACCTGTTTGCTGCAATAGTGGGGATAATAATTCTTTCTCTTGTGTTCTTATCGTTATTTATTGCCTTATCGTTTTTTGTAGGTCAATGGGTACATAGCTATGGGCTGGGATTCCTTATTTCAGCGGCCTTTTACCTGCTTGTGTTATGGTATTTTGTTACCATTGGCAGGAGGCAGATGCGTAATTACATAATTAGAAAGATAATAGAACAAACGGACACTCAAAACAACGACTAAGATGGCACGCCGGAAAAACGCCTTTGAAGAACTGCAAAGCCGCAAAGCGGAATTAGCCCTTAAATGCAAGGCTAAAGGAGAAGAAATAAACCTGCAAACCGATTACATAACTGAGCATGTTGGCGAAATAGTTATAAAAAGCATTATTGGCGACCGCTTTAAAAGAAGTAAAGAAAAAAAGACTGAGATAATAGAGATGTTAGTGGCAGAAGGTATAGATGCGGCAGCCAGCATTCACAAAGACCCACATGACATTAAAGATAAGCTCTTTACTGCCGTTAAGAAATCTGCTTCAGGAATATTGAACTTATTATTTAAATAGTTGGGCGTGTTTTAAGCCGAAGGCGCTATAGCCAATAATTACTTAGCGTACTTCGCTTTCCGTGCAGCAGCTAAAACCAGTCCGAGGATAATTATAAGCAATATAGGTACAACCAAGTTAATCACTTGCCATTGGGTTTTATGAAGACTTACTTTTTTCTCATCTAAAAGTCTTATTTGTAATTCTCTGCCTCTTACTGCTAATAAGCTCGAATCGCCACAGAGATAGTTCATGCAGTTTAGTATAAAGTCTTTATTACCATATTGCTGTTCGGTATATCTATCCCATCCGAGAGGCAAGGCATTCCTTCCTTGGAGTTCGGTTTCATTTCGTATTACATCACCGTCCGATACTACGATCATAGCGGTAGGCCCGCTTTCCGGCAAGTAATAATATTTAGGGCTATCAAAAGGGTGTGGTATTCTGCCTTTATATAACGAGGTGAATTTTCCTTCTAACAAAACTGCCACCGGCTGAAATGACTTATTGAATACACTCTCACTTAGGTGCAGTTTTGCAACACCCGTACTAATACGTGCGGGAGAACTTTGCAGTTTGGTAGATTTTGAAGTTGTAAGCAATATTGTTTTCTTCACTCCTGGAACCTTGATGGTGTCAAGGGTACTTGCAATGTTGAACTCAACCAAACTTAAATTTTTAACAATAGGGCTGTTTCCGGTTGGTCCAATAAGTGGTTCGTAAAACCACGGTGCCAATTCCCATTGAGGCTGCTCGCCTTCAAGTGCTGTATTTATTGCTATAGCCGCACATTGATAATCAAGAACTACATTATTATTTAGGCGCACTCCATATTGAAACAGCATATCATCCAGATTTATATCATTCGGAAACGCCATTGTTTTTCCGTATCGGGCAAGTGTATCCATGGGAGTATAAAGCGGGTCAATAAGCCAAAAAACCCGTCCTCCATGCATTATATATTGGTCAATAACAAGTTTATCAGGTTCACTAAAAACCGTGTCGGGTTTGGCAATAATAATAGCCTTATATCTTATACCACCACCTGAATCCATTAAAGCGCCGGAGTGATGATTGATTTCTATGCTCCATATACGGTAATATTCGCTTAATACTTTGGTAGCGCCGGCAGTTTGCATAGAGTCAAGTTCCCCCTGCCCCTGAATGAATGCAATTTTAGGTTTAATATCAAGGCTGAGTTTGTGAATGGCATTATCAATATCATATTCCAGTTCTTCTATTGAGTAATTAACAGCAGCCATAGGGCCTTGATTGCCTTGATTTTGGAGTATTTCCATACTAATATCCTGCCCTCTATACGAAAGAATAGCGCCCGGAAATATCATTTGCTCTGAGTTGCCGGATGATTCCTTCACCTCTAAATTTATCGGAGCAAGCCCTTCTTTGTACAACTGTTTGTAAACTGACTGTCGCTCTTCCTCGTTGGGGTTTGCAGATGGATCAATAAATTCATATTGTATTTTTCCGCCCGAGTATGCCCTAAACTCATCCAGCATTTCTTTGGTTTCATCACGCAGGCGAATCAGTCCGGCAGGTAACTTCTTCCCTTCCAAATAAACTTTGAAGAATGCAATGCCTTGTATGTTTTCCGCTATATTTTTTGATTGTGGTGAAAGAGTATAACGTTTTTCAGATGTAAGATCAAAACGATGAAAAACAAAAGAGCCTATATAGTTTAACAGAAATAAACTAACAAGACTGAGTCCAAGTTTTGTTAAGTCTCTTCCGGCAGATTTTTTTGTATTATTTATCTTCCCCTCTACCATTTTCTGCTCTCTAATGAAGTTCGTGTCATTAAAATAAATGCTGCTGAAATGCTTGCAAAATAAATCACATCTCGGGTGTCAATCACACCTCGGCTCATAGAGGAATAATGCATGCTAATACCAATCGATTGTACAAAATTTCCAATTACACCCGATGATATATATTGTCCAATAAATCCAAAACCTGTGTAGCAGACAAAACAAAGTATCACGGCAAAAATAAAAGATACCACTTGGTTATTACTGATGCACGATGCAAAAACCCCAATAGATGCAAAGCCGCTTGCCAAAAATATCAAGCCCAGGTAAGAGCCCCAGGTGCGGCCATTATCAATATTACCAGGAGGAAATCCAAGCGCTGAAACAGAAAAATAATAAACAAGTGTTGGCAACAATGCAAGTATCACGAGCGCTATACATGCAAGATATTTTGCAAGAATAATTTCAAGATCGCTCAGAGGACGCGTAAGCAGGAGTTCTATGGTTCCGGTTTTTTTTTCTTCAGCGAAAGAGCGCATAGTTACTGCCGGAATAAGAAACATAAACACCCAGGGAGCAAGCACAAACAATGGGTCTATCCCCGCATATCCGCTGTTAAGTATGTTAGACTCAAAAGGAAAAACCCAGAGCAGAAGGCCAATAGTAATAAGGAATACGCCTATCACTATATACCCGATTAGTGAACCGAGAAAGCCTGTTATTTCTTTTTTTAGTAGTGCAAACATATTTATTGTGCAGCCAAAATTAATAAATTGACAATAGCCGATAGCTTCTTAAAACAATATATTTTTGCGCTACAAAAGATATGGGATATAATTCGGGAAAGGTATTTGGAGCTTTTATTGGATGGTTCTTCGGCAGGCTTGACGGCGCCATTGCAGGATTCTTGTTAGGGAGTATTTTCGATGAGTATATCAAATCGCAACGTGGTAATGCCAAAGGAACTTCAACAGGGCATATTCCATTAGATAGCCTATTGGATACTTATACCGGAGATTTTAACTTTATACTTGTATCACTTACAGCGGCTGTAATGCGCAGCGACGGAACCGCCACCCTTCCCGAGCTTAATTACGTGAAAGACTTTTTTGTAAGACAATTTGGGGTAGAGAAAACCAAGGAAGACCTACTCATGCTGCGTGAAGCACTGAAACAGGACATTCCCTTAGACCGGATATGTGCTTCCGCAAGAATAAAAATGAACTACCACTCACGATTACAGTTATTACACTATTTGTTTGGCATTGCTTATGCTGATGGCAGCTTCTCAAGGGATGAGCAAATAGTGCTTAGCCGTATAGCCACTCTGCTGCAAATAAGTGCTATGGACTTTAGAACAGTGGGTGCTATGTTTGGAGGTACTAACGCTCCTACTAATAGGGCTTATGAGATACTTGGTATAGAACGCAATACTACTGAAGAGGATATTAAGAAAGCCTACCGGCAAATGGCTTTAAAATACCATCCAGACAGAGTTACACACTTAGGGGAAGATGTGCGCAAAGCAGCGGAAGAAAAATTTAAAAAGGTACAAGAGGCTTATGAGGCAGTTAAACGGGAAAAAGGATTCAGTTAGACATTGGTCTAATTAAAACAATTTCACCTCTTCCAAAAAGTGCGTATTGTAATCTCCTTTTAAGAAACGTGGATTCTGCATAAGCTTCATGTGAAAAGGAATTGTCGTTTTTATTCCTTCTATAACAAACTCACCAAGGGCACGAGTCATTTTATGTATTACTTCTTCTCTTGTTTGTGCTACAGTAATAAGTTTTGCAATCATTGAGTCGTAGTAAGGTGGAATAACATAACCTGCATATACATGCGTATCAACCCTAATACCATGCCCACCGGGGACGTGGAAGTTTATGATCTTACCCGGACATGGGCGGAAGTTGTTTTCAGGATCTTCAGCATTAATACGGCACTCCATAGCATGTAGTTGAGGAAAATAGTTTTTCCCTGATATTTTTACGCCTGCGGCAATTTTTATCTGTTCGCAAATAAGATCATAGTTTATTACTTCTTCGGTAATGGGATGTTCTACTTGTATCCTTGTATTCATCTCCATAAAGTAGAAGTTGCGGTGCTTATCAACCAAAAACTCTACAGTTCCAACTCCTTCGTATTTTACCGCTGAGGCTGCTTTAATGGCAGCCTTTCCCATTTTTTCACGGAGCTTGTCAGTCATAAATGGCGAGGGTGTTTCTTCCACCAGCTTTTGATGCCTGCGTTGTATAGAACAATCTCTTTCAGACAGGTGACATACTTTACCATACTGGTCTCCGGCAACTTGAATTTCTATATGGCGGGGCTCTTCTAAAAACTTTTCCATATACATGCCATCATTGCCAAAGGCTGCTGCTGCCTCTTGTCGTGCCGATTCCCAAGCATGTTCTATTTCTGTTTCTTTCCAAATTACCCGCATTCCTTTTCCACCGCCTCCGGCAGTGGCTTTCATTATTACCGGATAGCCGATTTTCTTAGCGGTCTTTTTGGCATCAGCAAGGTCTTTCAGTAAGCCCTCTGAACCGGGCACTACCGGAACTCCCGCTTTCTTCATGGTTTCTTTAGCAGTAGATTTATCACCCATAGCTTCTATCATACTAGGGCGTGCACCTATAAACTTAATCTTATGTTCATCGCATATATGAGAAAACTTGGCATTTTCCGACAGGAACCCATATCCAGGATGTATGGCATCAGAATTGGTTATTTCAGCAGCGGCAATAATATTTGGAATGTTGAGATAAGAATCTTTACTCGCAGGCGGACCTATACAAACGGCTTCATCAGCAAAACGTACGGGCAAGCTGTCTTTGTCGGCAGTGGAATAAACAGCAACGCTGCGTATTCCCATCTCCTTGCAGGTACGTATAACACGCATGGCTATTTCGCCTCTGTTTGCAACTAGTATTTTTTTAAACACGTTAAAATAATTATGAGTTATGAATTATACATAAGTATTAAGCTCATGGCTTATCACTCATCTTATTTAGGAGGGTTCGATCAATAATAAAGGTTGGTCATATTCTACCGGGGAAGCATCATTCACCAGGAACTTAACTATGGTTCCTGAAACTTCAGCTTCTATCTCATTGAAAAGCTTCATTGCCTCAATGATACAAATAACTTTTCCTTTTTCAATTTTATCACCCACGTTAAAAAACGGAGGCTTATCGGGTCCCGATGAACGATAAAAAGTACCTATCATGGGAGATTTTATAGAAGTGTGGTTTGCATCTGAATCTGCTTTTGGTTGAGGAGCAGGAGCAGCGGCTTCAGCTACAGGAGTTGCAACTTGTGCAGGTGCAGGCTGTGATACCGCGGGAGCCTGAGTGGTATATTCCACAAATCTTTCGGCTGCCTTATTGGTTTTAATAACCAATTTCACATCCTTAGTTTCTAACTCCACTTCGCTCACATTGGCTTTTGCCACAAAACGAATGAGTTCTTCTACTTCTTTTAAATTCATAGTCAGTATTATTTATGCATTCTTCAAAGACAAAGATACCTTTTTATTATAATCAGGAATTGTAAGCCCACTTCAAATAAATAGCGCCCCATGTAAATCCCCCGCCAAACGCCGAGAGAATAATATTATCGCCTTTTTTTAACTGTTTTTCATATTCCCACAAACATAAGGGTATAGTTCCTGAAGTGGTATTTCCATATTTATGTATGTTCATCATTATTTTGCTTTCGGGAAGTTCCATACGATTAGCTACAGCATGAATAATGCGTTTGTTTGCCTGATGAGGTACAAGCCATGCCACATCATCAGCTCCAAGGTTATTTCTTTTCATCATTTCCACCGATATATCTGCCATTTCCTTCACAGCAAACTTAAATACATGTTGTCCTTCCTGATATATATAATGTTCTTTTAAGTCTACCGATTCAGAAGATGGAGGTTTAGTAGAACCTCCTCCTCTTTGATATAAGTGCTTGCGTCCAGAACCGTCTACCTTGCATAGATAGTCTATCATGCCAACACCTTCTTCTGCGGGTTCAAGCAATACGGATCCTGCTCCATCACCAAAGATTATGCAAGTGCTGCGGTCGGCATAATCCACAATAGCTGACATTTTATCAACTCCAACAACTACCACTTTTTTATGGCGACCAGTCTGTATAAATTGTGCTGCGGTTACAAGTGTATAAAGGAATCCTGAGCAGGCCGCATTAATATCATACCCCCAGGCATTTATCGCGCCTACTTTATCACATACTATATTGGAAGTAGCAGGAAAAATATAATCACCTGTAACGGTAGCAACTAAAAGCAAGTCTATTTCTTCCGGACTTATTTTGCGTTTTTCACAAAGTTTTTTTACGGCTTCCGCTGCCATTACGGAAGCACCCTGGTCTTTTCCTTTCAGTATTCTTCTTTCTTTTATGCCTGTGCGTGTTGTAATCCACTCATCGTTAGTGTCTACCATTTTAATAAGCTCTTCATTGGTAAGCACATAATCGGGAACATATCCCTGAACGGCGGTTATTGCTGCAGTTATTGCCATTTGTTTTCGCTAAAAGCTTTTTGAATTTTTTCGGTAACACCCGTCTCTACCATATTTTTAGCAAGAAGAATAAGATTCTTCGTGGCTTCTTCATTTGAAATTCCGTGACCAACGAGTACATTGCCATTTACACCAAGTATAGGAGATCCTCCATGTATTTCATAATTAAACCGATCGAAATAAGGGTCATCAATATTTCTTCTTTTAATAAGTTTATAAAAAGCCTCCGCTTCTTTCAGCACCACATTACCAACGAACCCTTCACACACTATTACATCGGCATGTCCGTCAAATAAATCCCTGGCTTCCACGTTGCCAATGAAATTAATACCATTGTGGTTTTTTAGGAGTTGGTGCGTTGCCTGAGCAACAATATTTCCTTTTTCTTCTTCTTCACCAATATTCAGAAGCCCTACTTTTGGGTCAGGAGTATTGCATATATATTTTGTATACACTTGCCCAAGCAAAGCAAATTGACAAAGCATTTCAGGGCGACAGTCTGCATTACTGCCCACATCGAGTAATATTCCTGTTTCCCCATTTTCCATAGGAACCTGTGTAATAAGGCAAGGACGCAAAACGCCTTCAATAGCTTTTACGCTATAAAGCGCTCCTACCATCATAGCTCCGGTATTTCCGTTGCTGGCAAAGGCATCAATTTTTTTGTCTTTTAAATATTTAAAACCAACTCCAATACTTGAATTGGGTTTTTGTGAAACAGCTTTTAAGGGATGGTCTGCCATTTCAATAACTTCGGTGGTGTGAACAATCTCAAAGTTATCGGGGCTAACATTCTGCTCACTCAGTAACGGAAGTATTTTATCCTTGTCACCAAACAACACAAGCTTAACCTCTTTAGGAAGGGTTTTAAATGCCTTTACAGCACCCCCTAAAGTGGTTTTGGGCGCGTAATCGCCCCCCATTATATCAAGTCCTAATCTCATACGCTGAAATGCAAACGCATTGAAAGCAGGTGAGTTATTGGCGTATTAAGCAGAAACTGATTTTTCAACTACTTGTTTGCCTCTGTAAAATCCACACTCAGGGCATACACGATGGCTCAACACGGGAACTCCGCAATTAGCACAAGTGGTCGTAGTAGCTGCGGTTGCTTTATAGTTTGTCCGGCGTTTTCTTCCCCGGCTTTTAGAATGTCTTCGTTTAGGATGTGGCATTGTGTAATTGTTATTAGTTGTTCAAGGATTTATCTTTTAGGTGTAAAGCGAGTTTATTGGTATTTATAATATATTGTTCTTCGTTGCTTTTTTTTACTTCCAAATTCTTTAACTTACTCAACGCTTCAGGATTACAGTGCCGCACACCGTCCTTATCCTCAGGATGAATTCTTTGCATGGGCAGCGAAAGTACAATATATTGGTAAATATAAGGTGCAATATCAAAATCAACTTCATCTTTACCAAGGGAAATCATGTCATCTTCTTCGCTATGGATAATACTATCTAGCTTGACTAACAGCTTCTTATCAAGATTTATTTCCATATCAAAATCATCACCACAGCGGTCGCAAGTTATGTTTACTGTTCCATATACATGGAAAGTAACTGTAAGTATAGCTGAATTTTTGGTAAAAGTTATATGTGCTTTTAACTGGCAATCATGTATTTCATCGTAGTTATTGTCAAGAAAAAGCCCCTTTTCAATGGAAAACAAGTAGGAATGCTCCCCCGGTTTAAGCAGTGTAAAAGGTATAATATAGCTGTTATTCTTCTTTTTCACGGTGTTTTTTGAAAAAAGTGCTGCAAAGGTATGCTTTTTTTGAAATAATAGGGAAGAAATTCAACCTTATAGGCTTCTAGATTACTCACTAAACCCTAAAATGTATCTTTGCCCCACAAAAAGCAGGCAAAATGTCTGATATTAAAGAAGAAACCAAGGAAATAAATGGCATAAGAAGTTGGGCAGAAGAAGACCGCCCGAGGGAAAAGCTTATACTTAAAGGTTCTGCTGCCTTGTCTGATGCGGAATTGTTAGCTATACTTATAGGCTCTGGAACCCGGGGCGAGTCAGCGGTGGATGTATGCAAAATAATTTTAAAGAATGTCCACAATAACCTCAATGAATTAGGGAAGCTATCCATAAATGACCTGAAAAAATATAAAGGTATAGGAGAAGCAAAGGCCATTACCATTGTAGCAGCCCTTGAACTTGCTAAAAGAAGAAGAACAGCAGAAGTAAGGGAAAAAGAAAAAATATCGGGAAGTAAAGATGTTTATGAGTACTTTCATCACCTTTCAGACTTGCATAATGAGGAATTTTGGATTATGTTTTTGAATAGGGCAAATAAAATAATTTCAACACAAAAAGTTAGCCAGGGAGGTATTACAGGCACAGTAGCTGACATAAGGTTGATACTTAAAAATGCATTGGAAAATTTAGCCTGCGGAATAGTACTTTGCCATAATCATCCGTCCGGAAACTTAACCCCAAGCAATGAAGATAAAGAACTTACCCAAAAAGTGAAACAGACTGCTAAACTACTCGATATAAATGTTTTAGACCATCTAATAATTTCTGATGCTGGCTACTATAGCTTTGCTGATGAAGGCCTTTTATAAGTATGATAAAAATATTGACGGTAATAGGTGCCAGGCCACAAATCATTAAATCATCTGCTTTAAATAGGGGTATTAAAAACAGTTACAGTAAAGATATTCAAGAAGTTATTTTACATACTGGGCAACATTATGATGATGCCATGTCGGATATATTTTTTCGGGAAATGGGTATCTCTCAACCCGACTATAACTTGAATACAGGTTCAGGCACACATGGCAAACAAACCGCCCTTATGATTGAGGGTATTGAAAAAGTTGCTCTCATTGAAAAACCTGCTGCTATTATTGTATATGGAGATACTAACTCAACATTGGCGGCGGCTATAGCAGCAACCAAGCTTAAAATCCCTTTGGTGCATATTGAAGCAGGGTTAAGGTCCTTCAATAAAACCATGCCGGAGGAAATAAACCGTATAGTATGTGACCACTGCTCTACCTTACTCTTCACACCTACCCAGTCCGGTTATAATAATTTAATCAAGGAAGGTTTCAATCCCAATAAGGAATCTCCATTTACCATAAATAATCCGGGTGTTTTTCATTGCGGAGATGTAATGTATGATAATACACTCTATTTTTCAGAAGTATCTGAAACTACCTCTGGTATTTTAGATAAAGCAGGATTAAATAATAAAGAATTCTTACTGGTAACTATTCATCGGGACAGCAATACCGATGCTCCAGAAAGGTTAAATACCATATTGGAGACTATAAATGAAATTAGCATTAGTGAACAAATACCTGTGGTATTCCCTATGCACCCGCGCACTACTGCTTCACTTAATACCGGCAATCATCCTGCCATGAAGCATATTAAAGATAATCCTTTATTTAAAATCATTCCTCCTGCTTCTTTTCTTGAAATGATTTTATTAGAGAAGCGATGTTCAATGGTACTAACTGATTCAGGCGGAGTGCAAAAAGAAGCATTCTTTTTACATAAACCTTGCATAGTATTACGCCCTGAAACAGAGTGGACGGAACTGGTAGATTGTGGTAATTCCATTTTAGCCGGTGCTAACGGTGACCTTATAAAAAAAGCCTATCAAACTTTTAAAGGAAAGAAAAAAAGCAGTTATCCTAAATTTTATGGAGACGGTAATGCAGCCGGTTTTATTTGTAAAGAAATACTAAGCAACTTTAAGTAATAATGACGGAATTATTAATATATACGCCTCAAACTACTCAACGGGTAACTTATATTTTTCAACTTTTTTTTGATTCTCTTATTAAGACTCCATATAGAATTACCAATGATCAAGCCTTATTTAAGACATACACCGGACCTAAATTAAATTATTCGTCCACTCTATTTAACAGTGATGAATTACAAATACCCCCCGTCGGATTACTTACTGAAACAGAAATAAAAACTCAACCCATTGAAGTAACAGAATGGAATAATCTGAAAATTTTCTATAGAACTGACAAGGGTAGCCTCCCTTTTGATATTTTTTCAGCTTCCTTTTATTTGGTGAGCCGTTATGAAGAATATTCATCACACCACGCTGATACGCACAGGCGTTTTAGGCATGAAAATAGTCTTGCTTTTAAAAATCATTTTCTGGATGAGCCTCTTGTAAATCTTTGGGCTGAGGAATTAAAAAAAATAATTCTTAAAAAATATCCTTCCACTCCATTTTCAGGCAACACCTATTCTTTTGTTCCTACTATGGATATAGATGTGGCATACGCCCACCTGGGAAGAAATATAATCCTGATAATTGGATCATATATAAAAGCTATTTATAAATTCCATATAAGAATATTATTTGAGAAAACATTAGTCTTATTACGACTGAAAAAAGATCCTTACGATACTTTTAATTACCAGAAAAGTCTCTTCAAAAAATATAATATACGTCCTGTTTATTTTTTCCTTGCAGGCAAACGGAGTCATTATGACCACAACATATCTCCGGAAAATAATAAGTTTAAAAAACTGGTTAAAAAGCTATCCTCATTTGCAGAAATAGGTATCCATCCTTCATACCAATCTGATAGTAATCCGGAAATTGTAGCGAAAGAAATAAAAAATGTAGAACAAAATATTCCTCGAAAGATAATCCACTCCCGCCAACATTTTTTAAGAATGCAATTACCCGGAACATATCGCTGCCTTGCTGAACTGGGAATTACAGATGACTATACTATGGCATATGCAGGAGTAGTAGGATTCAGGGCAGGCATTTGCACTCCCTTTTTCTTTTATGATTTGCAAGCTGAAAGTATTTTACCTATAAAAATACATTCCACTGCCGTAATGGATGGCACACTGAATGATTACTTGAAATTAACCGCACGCGACGCTATTGCAGTTACAAAAGAGCTCCTGGAAAAAGTAAAAAAGTGCGGTGGAGAATTTATTGTTATATGACACAATGATAATTTAACCAATGCAACACGTTGGAAAGGATGGAGAACATTTTTTGAAGCTATATTACAAGAAGCCTCTTGAATATGCAGCAACAAATGACAATAAACATCTTGTATTTAAACAAAATAATTAGTTTTGCATATCCCTGTATTTTTATTATTCCAATTAATGCCTATGCCAAAAGTATACCCATCGCCTTATTTTAAAACTTCATATCTACTCTTTTGATTCAGTATCTCGAACATAAAGAAATAGATAAACTAAAGTGGGATGCCTGTATAAGTAATTCTGTAAACGGAATGGTATATGCGTACTCTTGGTATTTGGATATTGTTTGTCCTGATTGGGAAGCCTTTGTGGAGGACGATTACAAAAGCGTAATGCCTCTCACTATGCGCAAAAAATATAATCTTCACTATACATTTTGTCCACCTTATACTCAACAACTAGGTTTATTTTCTACTTCGAAGATAAAAGAAAAGGATGTGGACCTTTTCCTTTCAAAAGTTCCTGCGAAATATAAATATATCGAAATGAATTTGAATGAACAAAATTCTTTTGAAAACGATTCATTTCAAATAATACCTCATGTAACATACTTGGTCAATCTCGCACATTCGTATAAAGATATTTTTGCCAATTACGCTACACAAACTAAAAGAAATCTGAAAAAGGCTCAAGCAGCTTCCCTTAAAATTATAAAGGATATTAAACCGGAAAAAACCATAGAACTTTTTAGAGCTAACAGGGGTAGGCAATATTCATACAAACCTGCTCAATATGATACTTTAAACAGGCTTATGCTTGCCTGCATTAACAGAGGAATTGGGCAGTCGTGGGGGTGTTATTCAAAAGAAAATGAATTTTGTGCAGGAGTATTTTTTCTGGAAAGCAATAAAAGGGTTATTTTTCTTTTTTCAGGCGCTAATACGAAAGGATATGAAACTCATGCTCTCACATTTTTATTCAATAGCTATATGGAAGAAAATGCAGGGCGCGATGTTATGTTTGATTTTGAAGGAGGTACAGACCCTAATTTAGCACGGTTCTATAAAGGTTTTGGTTCTATGCAAGTCAATTACCTGCAAATAAAAAAAACCTTGTTACCAAAACCTTTAAAACTAATTAAGGAACTACGAGACAAAATAAGAGCCTCTTCAGGAGGATAATTTTTTTTGCAGATATCCTTTTAAAATGGGATGCATTATATAGTACTGAGAAAGCGGAGTTTTAGAAACCTCCTGTTTCGTAAAAAATATTTTTTTATCAAGATAAGCGCGTAAAGCTTTACCCATTAAAGCGTTGCTTTTTAAAAAACAATATTGACGATACTCTGAAATACTTTTTAAAGTACTTTTATCTGTATCAATTTTTTTCTGGTATAATATATCTCCCTCATCCATGCCTTGCGATATTTTGTGAATGGTAGCATAAATATCAGTATTCTCCCATAATGCCCATTCTATATTATTAATGCCACGATACATGGGTAATTTAGAAGCATGTACATTCAAAAAAATAACATTGGGAATATTCAACACTTTCGAATTTAATTTACCACTGTTGCATGCAATTAGCATATCACCCAGTGCAACTATGGTTTTTATGGTTGATATGTCATTTATTCCTTTTGTTTTGATAAGACATGCAGATGAGGTAAACTGATTAACTTCTTTCTCTTCCTCCTCATTAAGTTTAAATGGAGAGATATCGGCAGGGTTACTTTTTCTGCGTGATAAAAGAAAAGAAATGCTTTTAAATCTCCTTTGTTTTAGTGTTTTACTTATGAATTTAAATCCTTTTGAAAACTTATGAATCCCGCCATAATGCAATATTATAAAATCAGGATTAATACCACTTTTCAGCATGGAGCTGAGTTGTTCCTTGAAATCTTTATTACTCAAACTATATGTAGTGATACCTATTTTCATTTGCTTAATTCAACGGCCTCTTTGAGGCATTCTTTTTCCAATAATAAGGAATCTGCAAAATATTTTGTCGCCCAATTAGGGAAACTAAATGGTTCATATCTTCCCCAAATAGGATAGGACCCCGGAATAGCTCCTTTTGTGTTGGGTGATTCTCTATTACCTCTATCCTGAATGAATATCAAGATATCATTCATTTTCATAGCTGCATTCAGGTACTGGATGTTTTTGTTGAACTTATAAAGCTTTAACCAGATTATGGCTATTTGCGCGCACCCGGTGCAAATAATGCTTTGAGAGCCTTTCCAATTGAAATTATACCGGCCACTAAGATATTTGCGCTTGCCGAAAATCTCAAAAAGTTTATCAGCGCTTTTTATGGCGGCATTTGTTATTTTTTTATCGTCTAACAACAATCCGCATTCCAGCAGCCCATCTATGGTATATGCAATAGTGTGGAGTATTGGTGTCGCATTTCTTTTAATGGTGTTATCGCAATCTTTAAACCACCCGTTTTCCAATTGTTTATTATCAATTATCCACTGTAAGTTTTTCAGGGCTTTATCCCTGTATAATTCATTTTTTGTAATCTTGTAGGTTTGCAATAGTGGTGCATCCACGTAACTATCATACACCCTCGGGACTCCTCTAAAGGCAAACTTTTTCCAAAGACCTTCATTTTCCTGAATCAAACAAAGCCAATCACAGGCTTTAATTGCAGCATCTATATATTTTTTATCACTGGTATATTGATACAAATCTACCAAACCCCTTATCACTTGCCCTGTATTGAAGACTACTTCAGGACGGTTATCGGCAATATATTCTCCCTGCCATCCTCCACTTGGCTTTTGAATAGAGACTAACCAATCTCCTGAGGCTACCATTCTTTTTATAATGTCCTCGTTTTGTTCCCTTTTAGCATATTCAAGAAGAGTTGGAATAATATAGCCCGAGGTCTCCACATAGGAAGTAGTCCATTTTTTTGTGATGTGATACGAACCAAATCCCGCATCACTCATGGAAGCTTGTGAATGAAGCAACCAATTAACTGCTTTGGTAAGGGCTTGTTCCCTTTCATCCTCATTATAAATTTTATCGGACCAAGGATTAATTGTCTGATTATTTATTACTTTTTGACCGAGAGAGAACCGCTTAAAATCTTGCAAAACAATACTTCTCTCCTGAGTAAAAAGAAGAGAAACACTGAAATTGTTCACATAGCTGAAAAGGCTTCTAATCATATTATTGTTCCGTACAAAACTAAGAGAATTAATTCTAATACTATTAAATTACCTATCTTTAAATCCTAATTGCATTTTATGGATTTTTTATCTGAACCTATTGAAAAGTATGTTGATACCCACACCCGTGAGGAATCTGAAGTTTTGAAAAAGCTAAGCCGTGAAACGCATGCTAAAGTAATGATGCCTCAAATGCTTTCAGGCCATGTGCAAGGACGTTTTCTACAAATGATTAGCTGTATGGTAAATCCCTCGCAAATATTGGAAGTGGGCACTTATACAGGTTATTCATCCCTTTGCCTTGCAGAAGGGTTAAAAGACGGAGGCGTGGTTCATACCATTGATATTAATGAAGAGCTGTTACCTATGGCATTATGTTATATAAAGGAAGCAGGTATGGAAAATAAAATTAAAACTTATACCGGGAATGCCTTGGATATTATTCCAACTCTCAATTATACTTTTGACCTTGTCTTTATTGATGCAGATAAAACTAATTATAGCAAGTACTATGAACTTGCCATTAATAAGTTAAGGCCTGGCGGTTTTATACTTGCCGATAATGTTTTATGGAGTGGAAAAGTAACTGAACCTGTACAAAAGTCAGATGATGAAACCAAGGCAATAATGGCATACAACGAAATGGTTATGTATGACTCCCGTGTAGAAAATGTATTGGTTCCCATTCGTGATGGGGTAATGATTGCACGAAAAATTAAATAATTTTTTACTATGAAAGCAAGATTTCTTATTCCGGTTTTGATGTTTTTTTCTCTTTTGGGAAGAGGACAGAATTTACAACCTGACGAAAAAAATGCCTTAATAAATGTTGTTGTTATGGACTTTCAGAAGAAGCCCATGTCGGCAGAAAAAATTTCTTTCATCTCAAAAAAAACTCAAAAAATATATTCGGGAACTACTGATAACTCAGGTAAATTCCAGGTATTACTTCCTAAAGATGCAGGTTATGATGTGAAATATATGGAATTTACTTCGGAAGCGGCCTATGAGAAACCACTTGCCATTCCTAAGGGAGAGGAACATCAATTTCTGACATTTACTTATACTATTCGTGTGCAGCTCCCTGAAAAATATACACTTAATAACGTAATGTTTGATGTCAACAAGGCAACATTGACCAGCGAATCTTTTAAAGAATTGGACAAATTTTCTTCCTTTATGAATGCAAAAAAGACAATGGTTATTGAAGTTGCAGGGTATACCGATAATGTGGGAACAGATGACGCGAACCTAAAATTATCGCAACAACGGGCAGAGGCTATACGAGAGTATCTTTTAAAACATGGTGTATCTGCTGGTCAAATCATTGCCAAAGGCTATGGGGCTTCCAACCCTGTTGCCACTAATGATACTCCCGAAGGAAGGAAAATAAACAGGAGAACAGAAATCCACATTATCAAGCAATAGTTATTCCGTAAACTTATATCCTACGCCTCGTATAGAGTGAAAATGAAGAGGAGCCTTGGGGTCGTTCTCAAAATACTTCCGGAAGGTTACAATATAGTTATCTATAGTTCGTGTAGAGGGGGTAGTTTCATAACCCCAAACTTCCCTAAGGATTAATTCTCTTGGGATTACTTCATTTTTGTGCCCTACAAGTAGCTTTAGCAAGTCTATTTCTCTTTTAATTAACTCTTTCTTTTCCCCATCTTTTGTAATTACTTCGTAGGTTTTGAAGTGTATGCTGCAATTACCAAATTTGTATTCTTCCATATTATCACCTAATTGAACTCTTTTTAATAAAGACTTAACCCTTAGCAATAGTTCTTCCAAATGAAAAGGTTTTCCCAGATAATCGTCAGCGCCAAGTTTCAATCCTGATATTCTATCTTCGGGAGCGCTTCTTGCTGTGAGAAAAAGTATGGGTGTTTTCTTGTCTGTCTTACGAATACTTGCACATAGCTCATAGCCTGTCATTCCTGGCAGTGTTACATCTAATATAATAAGAGAAAACTGCGCCGTCTTGAACTTTTGCCAAGCATCTTCCGCGTTCGTAAAAGCAATAATCTCGTATCCCTCGATTTCAAGGTTGAGTTTTATTGTGGACAATAGATTCTTTTCGTCCTCAATAAGTAAAATGGTGCTTGCCATACTTTTAGCTTATAGCTATTTATTGGCTAATAGCTAATGGTCTAAAAAGGCAGGTCGTCCTGTTCTTCGGCAGCCGGAAGAGCAGCTTCCGTAGCATATGAAGAAGAAGATTCCTGATGGTTAGATGGGGAACTGTTTTTATCAACTTTTTCAAGTCTCCATGCATCCAATGAGGTAAAGTATTTAACTACACCATCTTTTTGCCATTCACGTCCGCTAATAAAAAAGCCTACTTTCACTTCATCGCCGGGGTTATATTCATCCAGCAAACGGCATTTGTCCTGTTTTAACTGGAATAATATATGTTGAGGATAATTGGAAGAATTATCTGTAACGACAAATTCTCTTTTTTTAAATGTATCGGACACTTTTTGTTCGTCCTTTTTTAATTTCAGGGTGCCTGTAAGTTCGAATTGCATGAGGTGTAGTATTTAGATTTTTATTTTTATAAAAGTGTTCAAAGATATGCTAATTTCTTTATATAACTATTAGCTATTTATTAACACCTATTTGCTATTTTAAATAACTTTGCCCGCCTTAAAAGAGTGGTTTTATGTACAAAATGAAAATAGGTCTTCTGAAAGAGGAAAAAGTTCCGGTGGAAAAAAGGGTTCCTTTCTCGCCCCTCCAATGCAGTGAGTTAGTCAGAGATTACCCTGGGCTTGAAATAATTGTTCAGCGTTCAAAAGACCGCTCTTATACCGACGAAGAGTATGCCTCTTTTGGACTTCCTCTTGCCGATGATTTAAGTGACTGTGAAGTATTGATGGGCTTAAAAGAAAGGCCCATAGATAAATTTATTCCCGGAAAAATATATTTCCTCTTTTCACATACCAGCAAGAAACAGGCTCAGAATAAGGAAATGATAAAAGGCATTCTTGCTAAAAATATTGAACTAATAGATTATGAATGTCTAACTGATACCCACCACTCCAGGGTTATTGGTTTTGGTCGGTATGCCGGAATTATAGGCACTTATGATGGAGTGAGGGGATATGGAATACGGTATAATCTCTTTAACCTGAAACCCGCTTACCAATGCAGAGACAGGAAAGAATTTCTAGAGGAGATAGATAGGGTAAGGCTTCCCAATATTAAAATATTATTGACAGGTGGTGGAAGGGTAGCAAATGGAGCTACAGAGGCTCTAGGCTTACTAAAGATTAGGAAAGTTACTCCTTACGAATTTTTACATTGCTCCTTTCGTGAGCCGGTTTATTGCCAACTTCATTCCAAGGATTTATACCTTACGAAAGACGGCTCTTCTTGGGATTTGAAAGATTTTTATGACCATTCTGAAAACTATGCTTCATCATTTTTGCCATATACTAAAGAGTGCGATTTGTTTATTGCAGGACATTTTTGGGATGGTAAAGCCCCGGTTCTATTTACAAAGGAGCAAATGAAAATGCGGGACTTTCACATTAGTGTAATAGCTGACATAACTTGCGATATTAATGGCTCCGTGCCAAGCACTTTGAAGGCTTCCACTATTCCTGAGCCGTTTTATGGGTACAACCCCATGACAGAACAGATTGATATTCCTTTTGCTAAAAATACTATTACTGTTATGGCTGTGGATAACCTCCCCTGCGAATTGCCTCGTGAGGCCTCTGAGGATTTTGGCAAGGAGCTCATGGAAAGAGTAATCCCATTTCTATTTAAAGAAGATAAAGAAGGGGTTATTACTCGCGCTACAATTACCAAGGGTGGAAAACTTACTCCTGCTTATTCTTATTTGAGCGATTACGTGGCGTAAAAGCTACCCCTTCCTTTACCTTACCCTAAGGGGACGGCATTTCATAATGCATTTTCGTCATTGTGACCGCATGTCGCATAAAGCTTTAGCGGTGGTGCGGGAGCGAAGCAATATCGGCTTGTTTATTTGCAAAAAAACCTCTATTTTTTACAAAATTTTTATGTTACACTTTTATGCGATTTTTAAAGTGTAATTTATGACTTTTATTCTTTGATATTCAGATATATAACATATGTTATACCGCACTTATCCCTATTAACACAGAATTGGTTTATTTTTTATAGATAAAATACAATTTTTGATATATTATTCATTAGCCTTCTTTTTAAATGCACGGATAATTATCCAAAACCTAATTAGTATATAAATAAGTCCTATGAAAGACAGGAAGGCATACCAAGATAATATTTGTGAAACCCAAAATTTCCACCCAGACCAACTTGAAAAAGATTTAAGTAAAACCAAAAAAGGCGCAACAAGCCCACAGAGTATATACATTGAAATAAGTAAAATACTTTTAAGTTTATTGGGATTTTGGTGTTGCCTGACTTGCCTTATTGTAAACCTAAATATTTTTAATGTATATTGGACACATGTAAATCCTGTTAAGATTATAGAGATAACTATGTATATCGGGTTTTCATTTACCCAATATAAAATATTTTTAATAAATAAAGGCATAAGAAAGCAATAAAATTGCCTGTAAATATATCTAAATGATATTATTTGTACCTTTGTGGTATAATTAATATCATTCTATGTAATAAAACTATAAAGGACTAACAAAATATCAGCGTTAGCTTTCTTGCTTCTGGAAACCACTACATCTCCGGCAATTCACAAGGATAAGTTATACGCTCATGCGAACAGCGTGGGCTTTACTTATTTGTGGATTAGGCGCGTAGTGGTGCCTCAGAAGCAGTAGGATAAATGTCCCACGCTGATTATTTATAAAATAACCTCCTGCTCGGGACATTGGGGAAGCAAAAACAAAATGTCCTATGAAAACAAAAACAATTTTATCGGCTTTATTGCTTGTAATTATGATTTACAAGGCAGAAGCACAAAACAGCCCTCCTCCAACAGTTAATAGGGATAAGTGCGATGTTATACAAAAATATGCTTGTGTAATATAAAAGAGCTATTAATGTAGCAAATATAGTAAAATATTTCTTATCAGGTCATTGACTTTTCGGGAAATGAACAAGTTTTTTGTAGGGGTAAATACTTTTTAACATAGAATAAATTCCTACTATGACGTTAATGCTTTTCGCTTAATAAGTCTTTCATCCCAAATACTCCTTTTTTACCAATAAGCCATGCGGCTGCGTGAACGGCTCCCTCTGCAAAACCTTTACGGCTAAATGCTTCGTGGCTTATTTTTATTTCATCAGCTTCCGAAGTATAGAAAATAGTATGTGTGCCTGAGACTTCTCCTACTCTAATAGAATCAATAGCGAGTTCACCTTCTTTTGGCTCCCCGTTTAATACCCATTTTGATATTCCTCCGTGGGCTTTTATAAGTCCATCGGCAAGGGTAATGGCCGTGCCACTCGGTGCGTCTTTTTTATGTATGTGATGTATTTCTTCTATAAAAGGAAAGTATTCAGAGTGGACTTTCATTAAACTTGCGAGGTATTCATTCAACTTGAAAAATAAATTTACTCCAATGCTATAATTAGAGGCGTAAAATAAAGTCTGATTTTTTTCGAGGCAAATCTTTTTCACTTCTTCAAGTCTCTCAAGCCATCCCGTGGTCCCTACAACTACCGGTACTGACGCTTCAAAACATTTCAGAATATTGGTTACGGCGGATTGAGGCGTTGTGAATTCGATTGCAACATCGGCTTTTTTCAGATTTTCCGGTGTTAGTTCGGCAATGTTGTTTTCATCAATTTTTAATACAATCTCATGGTGCGTGGCAATAGCAATTTGCTCTATTTCCTTGCCCATTTTACCATATCCTATCAGCGCTATTTTCATATTGCAGGGTTTAGGGGGCAAAGGTAATATAAGTATCCTTTGGCTGTGTCAGCCCGAAACCCCTAAAGGGCCCTTGAATTTAATACCCCTTCAGGGGGCAGGAGGCTGATGTTTTCTACGGTCAAAAATGGCAAATGAGCCTTTGGCACGATAATTGAGCATAATTTTATAGTATTGCCGAATAAATGGCTTAAATTTGTAGCATGAAAGATTCGCCCGAAAAAAAAGATAGTGTATTGCATATTTTAAATTTGGAAAATTTGAAAGATGATGAACATGAGTTTATTCCTATTCTTACTAATGAAGAAGAGAAAAAGCTGAATGAAGAAGCTATCCCTGCCGAAATTCCTATACTCCCGCTTAGAAACACTGTTCTTTTTCCGGGTGTAGTTATACCCATTACGGTTGGAAGGGATAAATCTATAAAGCTTATAAAAGACGCCTATCAGAGTGATAAGACAATTGGAGTTGTTGCTCAAAAGAATGATTCAACGGAAGATCCTTCTTTTGAAGACATCCATAATATTGGTACCATTGCCTATATACTTAAAACTATTAAAATGCCCGATGGCAGTACTACTGCTATCATACAGGGTAAACGTAGATTTGAGATAGCTGAGCTTACTCAAAAAGAACCCTATTTAAAAGCAAAAGTTACTGCTTTTGAAGAAATACATCCCGAAAAAGGGGATGAGGAATTTGAAGCTTTTGTTTCATCTCTTAAAGATGTTGCATTTCAAATTATTAAACTTTCGCCTAATATTCCTTCAGAGACGGCCATTGCTTTAAAAAATATTGAAAGCAGCAATTTCCTTATTAATTTTATTTCTTCCAATATGAGCGCTCAAGTGGCGGACAAACAAAAGATATTGGAAATGCCCGACCTTAAAAAACGTGCAGCGCTATTATTGGTTACGCTTAATAAGGAAATGCAGGTGTTGCAACTTAAAAACCAAATACAATCGAGGGTTAGAGAAGATCTAGACAAACAGCAAAGGGAATATTTTCTGCATCAGCAGATGAAAACCATACAGGAAGAATTGGGTGGAGATACGTTTGGACAGCTCATTAAGGAATATCGCAAAAAAGCCAAGACAAAGAAGTGGAATAAAAATGTAAAAGAAGTTTTTGAAAAGGAATTACAGAAACTGGAACGCATGAACCCCAATGCTGCGGAATACTCTGTCCAAAGCAATTATCTGGAGCTTTTATTAGAACTGCCTTGGAATGAATATACCAAAGATAATTTTGATTTGGAGGAGGCGAAAAAAATCTTGAATCATGACCATTACGGGCTTGAAAAAGTGAAAGAACGTATAATCTCATACCTTGCGGTGCTAAAATTAAAAGGTGATATGAAAGCTCCAATCCTTTGCTTGGCAGGTCCTCCGGGGGTTGGTAAAACATCACTGGGTAAGTCTATGGCTGCAGCGCTTGGAAGAAAATATATACGTGTTTCATTGGGTGGTATGCACGATGAAGCCGAAATACGCGGTCACCGGAAAACATATATTGGTGCTATGCCGGGGCGTATCATTCAAAGTTTGAAGAAAGCTAAATCATCCAATCCGGTTTTTGTGCTGGATGAGATAGATAAAATAGGAAGGGATTTTCATGGAGACCCGGCTTCGGCTCTATTGGAGGTACTTGACCCTGAACAGAACAAGGAATTCCACGATAATTTTATTGAAGTGGAATATGACTTATCAAAAGTGTTATTCATAGCCACCGCTAATAATTTGGAGGCTATAAATCCTGCACTGCTTGACAGGATGGAAGTTATTGATATTAGCGGATATACGGTAGAAGAAAAAACCGAAATCGCCAAGCAGCACCTTATTCCCAAGCAACTGAAAGAGCACGGTGTAAAAAAATCTCAAATCAAATTGACAGATGAGCTAATTGAAGCCATTATTGATAATTATACCCGTGAATCAGGAGTGCGTAATTTGGAAAAGAAGTTGGCACAGGTAATACGTTCTGTAGCAAAATCTATTGCTATGGAAGAAAAATATGTTTCGGAAATTAAAGTGGAACAGCTTGATAAAATACTTTCACCTGCACATCCCAAAGAACGCTACCAGGGTAATGATGTTGCCGGCGTTGTAACCGGCCTTGCGTGGACTCCCTCCGGTGGAGATATACTATTTATTGAAGTAAGTTTGAGCCGTGGCAAAGGCGGACTTACACTCACGGGAAATTTGGGTGATGTGATGAAAGAATCTGCTACTATAGCCTTGGAGTATCTTAAATCAAGGGCAGAAGATTTATTTATTTCATATAAAGCATTTGAAAAGTGGAATATACATATTCACGTTCCGGAGGGGGCTACGCCTAAAGATGGGCCTTCGGCAGGTGTATCCATGCTTACAGCCCTGGCTTCTGCATTTACACAACGTAAAGTGCGTAAAAACCTTGCCATGACGGGAGAAATAACCCTCAGAGGCAATGTGCTTCCGGTGGGCGGGATAAAAGAAAAAATATTAGCAGCCAAAAGAGCAGGTATAAAAGAGATAATGTTACCTAAAGGTAATAAAAGGGATATTGATGATATTGACCCAAAATACCTTGCTGATCTCAAGTTTACTTATGTAGATAAAATGAAGGATTTGCTGGAGTATGTTCTGCTGGATGAATTTGTGAAAAACCCCCTTCGCCTGGATGTGGCATACACGGAAGAGACTGAAAGACATAATTAATTAAATTTGCACTCCTTATGATGTATGTTACCCGGCGCGAAACATTCAATGCCGCACATAAAGTTTACAACCCTGCATGGGACGATACTAAAAACATGGAAGTGTTTGGAGGCTGTGCCAATCCTAATTGGCATGGGCATAATTATACGCTTTTTGTAACTGTAAAAGGCAGCATAAACAAGGATACAGGATTTGTAATTGACCTGAAAAAATTAAGTCAGCTAATTCGTAAACATATAATTGAAAAGGTAGATCATAAGAATTTTAATCTGGATGTTCCGTTTTTGAAAGATATTTTACCAAGTACGGAAAATGTTGTAAAAGTATTTTGGGAAGTGTTGGAGGAGCCTATAGCTAATATGTCATGTAAGCTGCATTCAGTGAAATTACACGAAACAGAAAATAATTACGTTGAATATTTTGGCGAAAAATAAAGACATAAAAAAGGTCTCAAAAAAATATTCCGGTAACGGAATAGATGAACTCATTAGAGAGGATGAGATGCCAATGGGCGAAATATATAATGCCCATCATACAAAAGATATAGCCGTAAACTATAAAGAAATTATAAAAGCGGTTGGAGAAAATTCATCCCGTGAAGGCCTGTTGAAAACTCCTTTACGCGCTGCCGTCTCCATGCAATTCCTTACTCAAGGTTATAAACTGAACCCTGAAGCTATTTTGCGCAAAGCAATATTCAGAGAGAAATATAGTCAAATGGTTATTGTAAAAGACATTGAAATTTATTCTTTGTGCGAACACCACATGCTCCCTTTTTTTGGCAAAGCCCATGTTGCGTACATACCCGATGGCAGGGTAGTAGGGCTTAGTAAAATACCCCGTATTGTAGATGCTTATGCAAGAAGATTACAAATACAGGAACGTCTAACGGACCAAATAAGAGATTGCATTCAAAATACGTTGGACCCATTAGGTGTAGCTGTAGTTATTGAAGCGCAACATCTTTGTATGCAAATGAGGGGTGTGCAAAAGCAACATTCTGTTACCACTACCTCTGCCTTTACAGGTGATTTTTTGAAGAACGAAAAAACTCGCCAGGAGTTTATTAGCTTGGTGAAATCCTCAAGGTAGTACAACCTTTTCCACAATAAAACCCTCTTTTTCATGTTTAAGAGCTAATTATAGCTGTATAATTCCTATATTTGTAATCACTCTGTATAATGATTAAAAAAGTAATACTCCTCAGCGGGCTGATTGTGTCCATAGGTAAGCTTCATTCACAAAGCGCTCCCAAATACAGTAACGACTTTTTAGATATTGGCGTAGGGGCGCGTTCGCTTGCAATGGGAAATTCCGTAGTTGCAAGTGTAAACGATGTTACTTCCGGGTATTGGAATCCGGCAGGGTTAATGGGCATGAAAGGCGATATTGAAATATCTTTAATGCACGATGAATATTTTGCGGGAATAGCCCAGGATGACTATTTAGCGGCAAGCTATAAGTTTGATACTAATAGTGTTTTTGGACTGACTATTATACGGTTTGGGATAGATAATATACCCTATACCATTGATTTAATTGATGCTACAGGCAATGTGAACTATAACAACATTACTACTTTTTCAGATGCACAATATGCTTTTCTGTTTAGCTATGCCCGCAAGTTTAGCGGTCTGCCGGGTCTTACACTTGGAGGAAATGTAAAGGTAATAAGGTCTATTGTTGGTGATTTTGCAAGCTCATGGGGTTTTGGTTTAGATGCCGGAGCGCAATATCATTATAAAGACTGGCTCTTCGGTGCGGTGGGAAGGGATATTACATCTACATTCAACGCATGGAGCTATAATCTTAGTCAAGACTTAATAAACGTATTTGAAGAAACCGGTAATACCATTCCCGAAGACGGACTTGAAATAACCTTACCCCGCCTATTGCTTGGCGCGGCACGTACGTATAAATGTTTTCACGAGAAAGTTTCTATTATGCCTGAATTAGGCGCAGATATAACCTTTGACGGAAAGAGAAATACGCTCATCAGCACAAATCCTGTAAGTGTTGACCCTCATATAGGTCTTGAGACAGGATACAGAGGCATGATTTTTTTACGATTAGGTATGGGTAACATACAAACATCCTCTGATCCTACCGGGGCAGCAGCCACCTATTTCAGCCCTGATTTTGGAGTAGGATTAAAAATAAAATCCTTTTCATTGGATTATGCTCTTACAGATAATACGGTAGCAGGCTTGTATTCTAATATTTTTTCGCTTAAATTTGATATTAATAAGAAGACAGGAGGATGAAAAAAGCTTACCTCATATTTTTTATTAGCGTTACTATACCTCTTTTTATAGCGGCGCAACAAAAAACTATTGAGCAACAACAAGCGCCACAAACGGTTTTAAAAAATGCAACGCCTGTAAAAAATATACCACAAACTGTTACCCAAACCAAAATAACTGTAAATAAAGCATCTTCAAAGGGCAGGTCTAATAGGAAAGCTAAACCTAAAAAAGCGCCCTACCGGAGAAGGGTTGGTTCAACTACTATATACGGAAATGAATGGATTAACTATTCTCAGCATTATTACAAAATAAGAGTTGTAGGAGATAGTATTTACAGGATAGATTCGACAACGCTTGCAAAAGCAGGAATACCTGTAAATTCCATCGCGGGCAATACTTACCAGATTTTTTTCCGGGGACAGCAGCAATATATTTATGTGAAATCCAGAACAACTTATTTAAGTGAAGGAAATGGAGATTATATTGAATTTTATGGGCAACGAAACGACGGTGTTTTAGACTCAACCCTTTATTACAATATAAAGTTTCTTCCTAATCCATACTATAGCATGTTCAACGATACTTCTTCGTATTATCTTACATGGAGTTCTGTCGGGCCTTACAACAGGATGACCGAACAAACAGATACAAGTTGGACTGCTAACCACTATACTCCTGCACCATATATTATTACTTCTACTGTTAATGACCAAGCCTCCTCGTACTTTCCGGGTGCATGGTTTGCCGCCGGAGGAGATACACCTAATGACCCTCGTTTTACACAAACATCTTCATGGATAGGCGGAAGAGCATTTTCCAATAGTGATGTAACTATCAGTTGTCCTATATATAATGTATATACCGGAGTGGCTCCTCCTGCTTTTATGAGGACGGTGATACTTGGTACTGACAGTGGCCATTGCACTTTTAATATTACCACTAATAATACCAGCGGAGCAACTTTATTAAGCAACTTTCCTTTGAATGGTTTTACGGCTCTTGATACAACTTTTACCTTTTCGGCGAGTAATCTTAGTGGCATTAATTTTACAGTAGATTTTTATAATAATGCTACAAGCCTCACTAATATTCTTGCGCCAACGTATGTTTACTTAAGTTACCCATGTACTACTTTGTTGGGAGGTGCTTCCACATTTATGATGATGCTTCATGATAGTGTGAATGGCCCTGTAAAAACATATCTTGATTTTACCAATTTCAATGCCAACCCTGCTTCTGATAGTGTAAGACTGTATGATTTAACAAACCATAACCGCTTTTGGGTTAAACCTGAATTTGGAGGATTTAATGTTCTTGTTCCAAATTCAGGCGGATACCAACAGTGTTACTTAACTTCTGATGCCGCAATAGCTAAAGTAAGAAGCCTTATTCCGGTTGGTATAAACAGAAATGGAATATTTACCAATTTTACTGTAGGACAACCGGGGAACGCTTTTGTAATTGTTACCCATCCAACCTTATGGACTGCCGCTCAGGATTATAAAACGTACAGGCAATATAATGCTCCTAAAAAAGATTCTACTGTGGTGGCTGATGTATATGAACTATATGACCAATTCGGTTATGGAGTAGATTATAGCCCTTTCGGAATAAGACGTTTTTGCAATTATGCTATTGACAAATGGCCTACCCCGCCTTCCAATCTCTTCCTTTTTGGGAAAGGAATACATACTCCCATTTTTAGGGGAACTCCTGCGGACCTTGCACAGTTGTTTGTACCATCGTATGGCTATCCTTCTTCTGATATTCTTTTTACTAACGGACTTGAAGGTGATACCCTTCTCGAACCGGCAATTCCCACAGGCAGATTAGCAGCTCAAACTACAGAGCAAGCCGAAACTTATTTAACTAAGGTAAAAACTTTTGAAAGTGCCCCCGCGGCTTTATGGATGAAAAATATAGCTCATTTTGCCGGGGGGGTAGATGCTTCCACAGAGGCTATATTTGCCTATTATCTTAGCGTTTTTGCTGCTACAATTCAAGACACGCTTTTTGGTGGAAAGGTTTTCTTATTTCA